>Ga0268283_1000085_pt1 | contig 92402 bp, 81 predicted proteins | sample saktaG_13_FD_190140 | JGI IMG/M metagenome (GOLD analysis project Ga0268283, IMG submission 190140) | Saline water microbial communities from Sakinaw Lake, British Columbia, Canada - sak_2013_06_06_36m | ecosystem: Environmental > Aquatic > Non-marine Saline and Alkaline > Saline ...
TTCCTCGCTGGAAGAGATGTCTTCCATGACCAAGCAAAACGCCAACAACGCCGGTCAGGCCCATGCCCTGATGAAGGAGGCTACGGCCAGTGTTCAGACGGCCTCGGCGTCCATGTCCGAGCTGACCTCTTCCATGTCCGATATCCTGAAAGCCAGCGATGAAACTTCGAAAATCATCAAAACAATTGACGAAATCGCGTTTCAGACCAATCTTCTGGCCCTGAACGCGGCGGTTGAAGCCGCCAGGGCCGGAGAAGCCGGAGCCGGATTCGCCGTGGTCGCCGATGAAGTCAGAAACCTGGCGCTACGGGCAGCCGAAGCCGCTAAAAACACTGCAAGTCTGATTGAGGGAACTTCCAAAAAAGTTCGGGAAGGCTCGGAGCATGTCAACCGGAGTAACGCGGTTTTCTCCCGTGTCGCGGAAAGCACCACCAAAATCAGGGATCTGATCAGTGAAATCGCGGCCGCTTCCAGCGAGCAGGCCAAGGGAATCGAAGAGGTAAACATTGCTGTTACCGAAATGGACAAGGTCACCCAACAAAACGCGGCCACTGCCGAAGAGTCCGCATCCGCTGCCGAAGAAATGAGCGCTCAGGCAGAGCAGATGAAGGGCATGGTCAATGGGCTGGTAGCCATCGTGGGAGGGAGTGCAGCCGTATCGCAGGGCCGTTCAAACGCTGTCAGACGCCCGAACCCCGCTGCGCATACCAGACATTCACAAAACAAGGCATTGGCCGTTGCCAAACCCGCAAAGGGCAAAGCCCTGTCACGTCAGCGGTCCAGAGAGGTCAATCCCGATGACATCATCCCCATGGATGAGAGTGATTTTAAGGATTTCTAAAATCGACCTATCTTGACTGGAATGAAAGTGAACTGTTGGAATTCAAATGAGAGTTATGGCTTCTGTTCGTGTCTACAGGCAGGTTTCCCATGAACCTTTCAACTCGAAAACGTTTCATTCTCTATGTAGTCTGCGGCTACCTGGTCTTTGGTTCGACCTGGATCTTTCTCTCTGACCGTCTGCTCCTATCCTTTACCGACATCTCGGCCATTACCGGACTGTCGACTGCCAAGGGAATTGCTTTTATTCTTCTCACCGCCCTGCTCCTGATTCTCGCCTTATCGGCCATTCCAGATCGCGAAACGGCCGAATCGCAAGGCAGGTATCGCACCTCTCAATTTCTGATCCTGGCCGATCAACTGCCCCGCTGGATCGGCTATGTCTTTGCAGTGGCTGTGACACTGGCCATGCTCTTTGTGCGCATGAGAATACCCGTCTCTTTTGGCGAAAGGTCGATGATCATTCTCTTCATGCTGCCCATCATCTTGAGTTCAGTACTGGGGGGATTCGGCCCTGGGCTGATCGCAACCGCCGTAGCCTCACTTGGTGTTGATTATTTCGTTATTCCTCCGTTGTACAGTCTGCGAATCAAGGAATCGCACGATCTTTTTCAGTGGTTTATGCTGATTACAATCGGTATCCTGTCCAGTTACTTGAGCGAGATGCTTCACCGGGCGCGCCGCCAATCCGAAGAAAGAAGAGTGTTGCAGGAAATTGCCCAGGATGAGCTGATACGGAGCGAAGCCCGTTTTTCGACGATCTTTCATGCCAGCCCGATGGGCATCGATCTGGTGAAGATGCAAGACGGCAGAATCACTCATGCCAACGATGCCTTTCTGCAAATGCTTGGTTACAGCCGGGAGGAACTCATCGGACGAACCTCCTTGGAACTTGGGCTTTATGTTGATCCGGATGACCGAAAACGTCTAGTTGGCCAGGTCCGGGAGCGGCAGCGGGTGATGGATTTTGAAACCCGGTTCAGGCGGAAATCCGGTGAAACAGGGACCCTTCTTCTCTATGTTGAACCGATAGAACTATGGGAAGAGCAATTTTTCCTCAGTATTGCCGTCGACATCACCCGCAGGAAACTGGCCGAGGAGGCGCTGAAACAGTCGGAACTGCGTTTCCGTAACGTGGCGCGGCTTAGCTCCGACTTTGCTTACTCGTGCTGCCATACCGGCGATGGGGAGTATGTGGTGGACTGGATCACAGACACCTTTTATACCCTGACCGGCATTTCGAAAGCGGAACTGAGGGATCTTCGCTGCTGGATGGTCCTGGCGCATCCAGAGGACCGGGATATGGCTACCGAACCGTTGCACCGGTTGCAACCAGGGGACTGCGATACGAGGGAGTTCCGTATCGTGGCCATAGACGGCCGGATTCTGACTATCACCAACCACATGGAGTGCGAAACAGACCCAGCCGTGCCTGGTGCCTTGCGAATCTATGGATCTGTGCAGGACATCACTGATCGCAGGAAGGCGGAGGAGGAGAAGGCCAAACTCGAAACCCAACTCCAGCAGGCCCAGAAATTTGAGGCGATCGGAACTCTTGCGGGCGGTATCGCCCACGATTTTAACAATCTGTTGATGGGCATTCAGGGCCATGCATCGCTGTTGTCATTGGATCTGGAGACCTTCCACCCCCATTGGGAACACATCCATGCCATCGAGGAATACATCCGAAGTGCAACGAACCTCACCAAACAACTATTGGGCTTTGCCCGGGGCGGCAAATACGAAGTAAAATCCATCGACATGAATGAATTGGTGCTCGGCAGCTCAGCCATGTTCGGCCGGACAAAAAAGGAAATCCAGATCCATACCAAATGCCAAACATCGTCCCTGGTGGTGGAAGTGGACAGGGGACAGATCGAGCAGGTGCTCCTGAACATGTATGTCAATGCTTGGCAGGCCATGCCTCCCGGCGGGGGTGAGCTATATCTGGAAACAAAAATCGTTACACTGGATGAGGGGTACTGCAAATCCCATCAGGTAGATCCGGGGCGTTATGTCAAGGTTTCAATCACGGATACCGGCGCTGGTATGGATGAAGCCACCCGTCTGCGAATTTTCGACCCATTTTTCACGACCAAGGAAAAGAGCCGCGGAACCGGCCTGGGGTTGGCATCAGCATACGGAATCATCAAGAATCACGGCGGCATGGTTACGGTTTACAGCGAGATCGGTCACGGTGCCACCTTCAACATCTATTTGCCGGTATCGGACAAGGAAGTGTATCGAGAAGTTCCCATGGGAGCAGGGCTCATCAAGGGATCGGCGACCATTCTTCTGGTCGATGATGAAGAAATGATAATTGATGTTGGCCGGGCCATGCTGGAGCGGTTGGGCTATCGTGTCGTTGTTTCCAGGGGAGGGCGGGAGGCCGTCAAGGCGATCACGGACATGGGAAACGAAATTGATATGGTTATCCTTGACCTGATCATGCCGGGGATGGACGGTGGCACGACGTTTGATCGTATTCGCGAGATTCAGCCCGGGATGCCGGTTCTGCTCTCCAGCGGATATGCCATCAACGGCCGGGCGCACGAAATCATGCGCAGGGGATGCAATGGGTTCATTCAAAAGCCGTATAATATCTCGGATCTTTCCAATAAAGTGTGCAATGTGCTGGATGGGAAAAACGGGTAGTCGGGAATTTTCTCCCCCGGCTCCCACACCACACGAAATATGGCTTCAACGGACGACAGGGCTGTATGAAAGGAGATTTTATGAAACTTCAGAAAAAAATCACATGGATAAGCTTGATGATTCTGCTGTCGGCAGGAATGGGACAGGGGATAGCTGAACAGGTTGAGTTAACAGGTCTTTTACCGGCAAGGGAGCTGTCTGAAGATTCATCGCTCAACCCCGGTCTGTTACCGATTTACATTTATAAACTCTTCAAATCTGTAGATGAAATGCCTAAAGTGGATATTAAAACGACGACAGAAAAAGTGGGCAAGCCCATTCTTTTTCTCGATCATAGCTTCGGCAAAAAAGATCCGATCTTCGACAGCGGCGTCAGCCAGAGCATCGGAATTCAAATGAATGGTTTTTTGAAATTTTCCGCACCCGGAAAATATACGCTGAAGACTAAATCAAATGACGGAATCTGTGTCTGGATTAGTGACAAAAGAATCGTGTATCATCCAGGGGTCCATACTGATCATTTTTCAAACGAAGTCGTGCTGGATATTCAAAAACCGGGCTGGTACCCCCTTATGATTAAGTATTTCCAGAGAAGTGGTACGGCAGCCATTGCGATGTACTGGAAACTGCCGGGTAAAACCGACTTTTCCGTTATTCCGGCTGAAGCCTACTCCCATGAACCGGTTTCAAAGGGTTCATCATGACATTTCAGGAAGGCGCCATTCGGTTAAGTTGTGGAGGGGCGTGATGGTGAGGAGATATATTTGCTGCACATTTTTGTAGATGCCGATGCGTGCCCCGTCAAACCGGAGGTGTACCGCGTCGCAAGCCGATATCGCCTTGATGTTACATTGGTGGCCAACTCCTGGATGCGGGTTCCGAATGAACAACGGATTGTACTCGAAGTTGTGGCAGATGGATTCGACGCGGCCGATGATTGGATTGTCGAACACGTGCAACCCCATGACATCGTGATCACCGCGGACATTCCGCTTGCAAGCCGCTGCCTGAAGCAAGGCGCACATGTAATGGGTCCAACCGGAAAGCCGTTCACGGATAACAACATCGGTCAGGCCGTCGCGACCCGGGACCTGTTATCGGGACTTCGTGATGCAGGGGAAATAACGGGCGGACCTCCACCGCTAAAAAAGAGCGACCGATCCAGATTTCTTCAACAGCTCGACAACGAGATTCAATCAATCCGCCGTAAGCATCTGTTTAATTCAATATAGCAAGATTTCGAAATTATCATGTCTAATTCACCGTATTAGCCGCCAATCAGCCAGCCAAATTGAAGGTAAATTATGCAAGAGAATAGGTACACGATCAGAGCGATGGCCCGGCAGGAAGTCGATATCGCAATCGACTGGGCCGCAGCAGAAGGATGGAACCCGGGGTTGTACGATGCGGATTGCTTCTACACCGCTGATATAAAAGGCTTCCTTGTCGGATTGCTTGGAGATGAGCCTGTTGCAACGGTTTCAGTCGTGAAATATGGCGATTCATTTGGTTTCCTTGGTTTTTACATTGTCAAGCCGGAGTATCGTGGCAAGGGCTACGGAATTCAGATATGGAATGCCGGCCTTGCGTACCTTGGGGGCCGCAATATCGGCCTTGATGGCGTCGTTGCTCAACAGAGCAACTACAAGAAGTCTGGGTTTACATTGGCTTATGGAAATATCCGATATCAGGGTACCGGCGGCGGGCATTTCCCGACTGATTCAAGGATCGTCCAGTTGTCCACGATCCCTTTTGATGAGATATGCGCATACGACAAACCGTTTTTTCCCGACAATCGCATGCAATTCCTGAGGTGTTGGATTAATCAACCCCAATGTACGGCATTAGGGATTCTGCAAAACCGCAAGCTGGCAGGTTACGGGGTCCTGCGCATTTGTCGCTCCGGGTACAAGATAGGTCCATTGTTTGCGGACAGTCCTGAGTTTGCGGAACATCTATTCTTGGCGTTGAAGACGCATGTTCCGGAAGGTGTTCCAGTTTTCCTGGACACGCCGGCAGTGAATTCAGCGGCAGTCGATTTGGTGAAGCGGCACAATATGATCGTTGCGTTCGAGACGGCTCGCATGTACACGGGGAAAAGCCCTGATTTGCCCATAAACCGACTGTTCGGCGTGACGACTTTTGAACTTGGATGATCCCTATTCAGGCAACTTCCGCTGCTCCGCGAATAAATCGGATCGATCTATCTTTTCGTTCGACCCGTATATCACCCGACATCGCCCGGCCTTGACTGAAATGAATTATGGAGATACAGTACGGGAAGTGTAGCCCAGTCGATGGGCTGTAGGTTGATTTATACAAACTCTATAATTCATTGTTAAGCCGAGGATGTGAAGTCATGAGCATGCTTGAACTGAAAATACCCCCAGTTGTCGTCTTTCTGGCAGTTGCGGCCGGCATGTGGCTGATTCCGTCTCGAATACCCATGATCAATTTCTTCTTTTCTTTTCGGATGCCGATTTCGTTGATTTTAGCCTTTGCAGGTGGTGTTTTTGCTGTTGCCGGTATATTCGCCTTTCGCAGAGCGCAAACAACCGTGAATCCAATCAAACCTGAGACTGCGTCAAAAAGCTAAACCGGGCAGCCTCAGAGGCAAACAGTGGATTTATGAATTTAGCAAGCCGGCATATCGCAAATGCCGAGAATTTGGTGTCGGCACTTCGTGCCAAAGCCCGGCTGAGAACGGCAACGCTTGAAAAAAATACTTCCGTGCCGGATGTTGAAATCGGCCAATTAAAGATTTGAAAAAGGATTTGTCATGCATTACGAAGGAATGATTATCCGGCCCCCCAGCGAGGCCAACAGCATCCTGCTTCAGGTGACCGTGGGATGTTCCCGGAACAAATGTACTTTTTGCGGAACGTATCAGGGTGAGCGGTTCCGGATCAAAACCGAAGATATCATCCAGGCGGATATCGCCTTTGCCGAAAAATATTGCCAGCGCCAGCGCCGGGTGTTTCTCTGTGACGGGGATGCGCTGATCATCCCTCAGAAACGGCTCTTGTCCATATTATCGGATATCAAACGGCAGCTTCCCTGGGTCACCCGCGTGGGTGCTTACGCCAATGCCAAAAGCCTGAAGCTGAAAACCCCTCTGGAACTGGAAACCCTGCGGTCTTTGGGACTTGGCATTCTGTATATGGGGCTTGAGAGCGGGGATGATGTGACCCTGCAAGCCATTCAAAAAGGGGCCATGTCCGAGGAAATGATCCGGATGGGACAAAAAGCCAGGCAGGCCGGATTCAAACTGTCCGTCACGGTGCTGCTGGGAATTGCAGGAAGGGAACGATCGCGGATTCATGCCCGGGAAACGGGCAGGGTGTTGACGGGTATTGATCCGGAATATGTCGGTGCGCTCAGCCTGATGCTGATTCCGGGGACGCCGCTTCATGAGGATTTTGAAGCCGGCCGCTTCGTGTTGATTGATCCGGATGAAACGCTTCAGGAGCTCAGAACCATGATCGAAGCCACCCACCTGACCCGCGGGCTTTTTCATGCCAACCATGCCTCCAATTATCTCCCCATTCGGGCCAGGCTGCCCGCTGAAAAACAGGCTACGCTGGCATTGATTGATCAGGCGCTGGCAGGCAAGATCGCCCTGAAACCGGAACATCTCAGAGCATTGTGATTTTGAAAAAAAATCACCCCGGTCCCCCTTTTCAAAAGGGGGGGAGAGAAATCCTTGATGCTTGATTTTGCCGGGGAAAACAGGTTTTTGTCAATGGATGTTTATAAATAAATCAAGGAATTATGGATATAAAACTGTTTTTAACAACGTTTGGAATGGTATTTCTGGCAGAACTCGGGGATAAGACGCAGCTGGCAACATTTTGCCTGTCCGCGGAATGCGATTCGAAGCTGTCGGTGTTTCTGGGATCGGCCGGTGCTCTGGCGCTCAGTTCATTGATTGCCGTCGTGTTTGGCGAGGCGATCAGCCGGGTGATTCCACCCACCTTTATCAAAATGGGAGCCGGAATATTCTTTCTGGTCGTCGGTGCCTGGACCCTTTATTCGGCGGTCCGGACCGGTTAGACGTTAGTCTGCCAGAAAGGATTTGATCCGGGACAGCGTTTCGGTTTCACTGCCGCGGGTGAGCGTGGGCAGCATGGAGCGGAAACACTCCCGGATGATTGCTGTTTTGGGCCTTGAAGATCGCATCTGGGCTTCCAGGGACTGGATATCGGCGAGCAGATCCGCCAGGTCGTCAAAAGCCATCCCGAGCTTTCCAATCCGAGGTTTAAGGCTGGTCAGAATATCCGTGATGACCTCGCCGTTTTTTTCGCCGACAATTGGTTGATTTCCCAGCGTTATTCCGGCAGCGCCGATGCCGGGAATATCCGAAAACCAGCTTTGCGCTTCAAGGACGCCTTCTTCGGTAAGCCCGATGCCGCCGGAAAGTGTGCGGATGTCAATCAGCCCCAGGCTCATCAGTTCTTCGGCAACGGTTTTCGAGGCCGATTTATCCAGGCCGGCCTCATTGCCGATTTCATGCATGGAAACCTGTTTTTTTGTGTCGCCGCCGGTTTTGATAAAGAGCGATCTGAAAAATTGCAAACTGCTATCGGGTAAAGAGTTGGATTCCGTCATGCGGTCACTTGTTGATCTTTTCTCTTAATACCGAAGAGCATCGAAATGTTACGACTCTTCGCTGATCCAGCATCATGTCTTCGCCGGTGGCTGGATTCCTTCCCCGCCTTTTGGCTTTGTCGTTGACGCAGAACTTCCCAAATCCGCTGATCAGAACGTCATCACCCTCTTCCAAGGCCTTTTTGATGATTTCGAGCAAGGTTTCAACGACTTCGACGCTTTTTTTGGCTGGAAGTCCGATGGTTTCATGGATGGTATCAACGAGCTGAGCTTTTGTGAGCGTCATAGGCGGCGTTCTCCTGTAACTTGACCTGTAGAAGTCTATGGCTATTATTGTGCGTTGGCGTCTTTCGACAGAACAGTTTGCTTAATACGTCGATGTCTGCCTTTTGTCAAGAAATTAAAAAAGTTACATTTTTTTATCCATTAAAATTCTGATTGGCGTCCTGGCGGCTGTGTCCATTCGGAATTTCTGGTAGTTGATTCTAAATGCGTTGTCTGTTAAAACCCGTCATGGAAGTACGATCCGTGCGCGAATCAGGCTTTATTCAGCAATCAACTTTTTGAAAGGATTTGTTTTTTTGTATGAACAACGATGCGAAGTCAACGGATGTTTCGGAAGACATTTTTGGAAATCAAATTGTACAGTATTTTGCATATTTTGAGGAAAGTTCATTAAAAGGAATTGCCAAAAAATGCTCCCGGCTGATGATCAATGAAAACTTTGGAGTGATTTGTTCAGAAGATTATGCCGAACCGTCCTTTGAGGAGATGGAAGAACTGGTCCTGGAAGAATTGCGCGGAAATTTTGATGAAAAGGTTGCGGCTGCCATTGCCAGGACCTGTCCCCATTTAAACGATGAGCAGGCAGATGCCGAACTGATCCGGCTGGAAAAGCTCTACAGAAAAGAGCATGAGGAACAGATCCGGGCCACAACCCATGCCGCGGTCAAGGATTTGAAAATGCGGGTCAAAAATCTCCAGAAAGAGGTTAAAACATTGAGAAGGAAATATACGATATGACGGCTGCCGGATGACGGACGTTGGTTTGCGGATGCCAGAGAGCCGCGGGCAGCGGCACTGATTTATTACTGCCTGCGGCTCTCTGTGTTTATTTGCTTGCAGTGCCTCATGCCAGTTGTTTAACAGCAGCCAGAACCGCGGCATAGTCCGGTTCCTGCGCCACTTCCTTTACCAGCTGAACCAGCCGGACGATGCCATTCTTGTCTATGACAAAAACGGCCCTTGCCAGAAGCCGAAGCTCCTTGATGATCGTTCCGAAAGCAGCGCCGAATTCGGCGTTGCGGTGATCGGATAGCGTGATCACTTTGTCAATCCCGGCTGCGCCGCACCATCGCTTTTGGGCAAACGGAAGATCCATGCTGATGGTGAGAATGACCACGTCCGTGCTCAATTTGGCGGCTTCCGTATTGAATCGCCGGGTCTCGATGTCGCAGACCGGTGTATCCAGCGAAGGAACTGAAGCGATAATGCAGATTTTTCCCTTAAATGACGAAAGTTTTACCGGTGTCAGATTATTGTCCAGGACCTCAAAATCCGGGGCGGCCTGTCCGACTTCCGGCAGGCTGCCGATCAATGTCAATGGATTTCCCTTCATGATGATTGCTCCAGGATGCTCTGTCATGGTATTTCTCCTATTATAAACGCTCATGGATCGTTTCGGGGCTTCGTCCCCAGCAATTAAAATGATTTTTACCGCTGACTTCAGGCTTCTGACTTCATTTTAACGGTTTTCCTTCATGCTTTGTGGCGGTGGAAAATTCCTCTGTCCTTACAACTCAATCTGCCCTCCCAGTTCCACAACGCGGCCTGGCGGGATTCCAAAATAATCCACGGCGCTTTTGGAGTTTCGGGATAAAAATGCAAAGATGTGCAATCGCCATCGGCTCATTTTGGATTTTCCGGTAAGCAGCAGCGTTTCTCTGCCAAGATAATAGCTGATGGGGGGGACATGCGGAGTCCTTCCCTCCTTAAATGCCCTGTTCACGATTCTGGGAACATTGGGTGTTTCCATGAACCCATAACGGGCGATGATCCGGTGAAACCCATGACCGAGGGATTCAAACGACAGCCGATCGCTTTCCGGAATGGCGGGGATGTCTTCCGGCTGAATGGTCAGAAAGATGACCTGTTCATGAAGAACCTTGTTGTGCTTGAAGTGATGGAGCAGAGATGGCGGGGTGAAATTCGAGGATGAGGCCATGAATACGGCGGTACCTTTGACCCGGTGAACGCCATGTTTTGCGACATCCGCAATAAAGACATCCAGTGAGAGCATCGCGCTTCGAATCTTCTGATAGAGAACCGCCCGGCCATCCTTCCACGCCGTCATCAGGATGACGATGATGATGGCGACGGCAATGGGGAACCAGCCGCCGTCAAAGATTTTTAGCAGGTTCGATCCAAAATAGGTGATATCAAATATCAAAAACAAGACAACCAGTGGGGCGGCCTTCTGGACCGACCAACCCCAGGTTCGCGTGGCCACATAATAATAGAGCACCGAGGTGATCGCCATGTTGGCGGTTACCGCAATGCCGTAGGCGGCAGCCAGGCCGCTGGATGCCCTGAACGCTATCACCAGTCCGATACAGACCACCATCATGATCCGGTTGATTTCAGGGACGTAAATCTGGCCTTCGGTATTTGCCGAGGTATGAATGATGGTGACCCGTGGGCAATATCCCATTTGAACCGCCTGCCGGGTCAGTGAAAATGCCCCGGAAATCATGGCCTGAGACGCAATGATCGTTGCCAGCGTGGAGAGCGCCACCATCGGATAGAGAATGAATTTGGGCATCAGTTCGTAGAACGGATTGGCGGATAGCTCCGGGTGATCCAGCAGCAGGGCGCCCTGACCGAAATAATTGAGCAGCAGGGCCGGAAACACCAAAGCAAACCAGGAAAGCCGGATGGGATTTCGTCCAAAATGTCCCATGTCGGCATAAAGGGCTTCGCCTCCGGTGATACAAAGCACTACCGACCCCAGCACCACCAGTCCGTGAAAGTGGTTTTCCGCAAAGAAACGCCAGGCGTAAACCGGGTTGATCGCTGTAAGCACGTGAGGATTCTGAAGAATTGCGCGGATACCCAGGGCGGATAGCGCTGCAAACCAGATCAGCATGATCGGTCCAAAAATCTTCCCGATTCCTTCGGTGCCGTGGTGCTGGGAAAGAAACAGAATTAACAGCACCAGGCAGGTCAGTGGAACGATGAGCTTATCGGCGGCATGGGTGGCGACCTCAAGCCCCTCGATGGCGGAAAGCACCGATATGGCCGGCGTGATAAACCCGTCACCGTAAAGAAGGGATGCCCCCAGCAGTCCCGCAAACACCACCACCGGTTTCATGTTCTTGGAGAGCTGTTTCTCCGATCCCGAAATCAGTGCCAGGAGCGCGAAAATGCCGCCTTCTCCCCGGTTATCGGCCTGCATGATAAACATCAAATACTTGATGGTCACCACAATGGTTAAAGACCAAGCTATCAGCGAAAGCACTCCCAGTATATTCGTCGGGGTAGGCTCGATGGCATGCATGCCGTGAAAACATTCTTTGATGGTATAAAGCGGGCTGGTTCCGATGTCTCCGTAAACCACGCCCAGTGCCCCGATTGTCAGCTTGATCCTGTTAGCGGACAGGGGGCTGTTTTCGTCCTGCATCTGCGATTTTCCTAAAAAAGAAGATGGCAGAGGGCAGATACCGACTGTTTTTTTCTGTCGTCCGTTCTCTGACATCCGTCATCTGTTCATAAGAATAGATTGATTTTAATCCCATTGTCCGATAAAAAAAAGCCTCCACTGAAATGGAAGAAGCCAGTTTATGGGATTTTCAGTGGAGGCAGTGAGCAAGAAAAACTGGTGACAGCACTTCTTGAACTCAGGTTTACTATAGCAACAATCCGGAAACAGGTCAACCGTCTGAGACGTGCCGGAACGGATCAGGGGAAAGGGATTCCCATGACAGATCCTATTCAGAACTATCATCGTTACACCATGTATGACCCTCTGAAGATGGGGGGGCATGCGCTCGACTGGTCCAATCAGCCTGGAGTGTATAAAAACTATTCCGGGCTCAGCCGTGTAAGCCTGACCGAGATTGCCGCGCTACCCGATAAATCTTTCACCGATCTGCTGAAGCCTTGCCATGCGGCTTCTGACGCAAGGAACGTTTCCTTGCAGGATCTCAGCCGCATGCTGTTTCTGGGATATGGTATCACGGCCCGGCGTCAATCTGCCGGAGATGGCTTCTATTACCGTAGCGTTCCCTCGGCGGGCGCCCTGTATCCTTGCGAGCTCTATCTGGCCACGCAGTCTGTTTCGGGTCTGGCGGACGGCCTCTATCACTATGCAATCCACCGCAGGGATTTGGGCCGGCTTCGTACCGGCGTCTTTACGGACCCGCCGGCTACGGGCGAGCCTTGGGAATCTTTTTCTGCTTCGGTCACCTTCTATATCACGGCTATTTTTTATCGCAGTATCTGGAAATACCGGGATCGCGCTTACCGGTATCACCTTCTGGATACCGGACATCTCGTCGAGTCCCTGGTGCTGGCCATTAAGGCACTGGATCTGCCCTGTCAGGTGACTTATGATTTTGATGATTCGGCTGTGAATACCCTTTTGGGGGTGGACAGCCGGCGTGAAGCCTGTCTGGCCATCGTCAGAATCCCTGGCGGGATCGCCCCGGATGCCCCGGATGACATAAGGGATTCGCCTGTTGAAGGGCTTTCTCATGCCGCTGCCAGCCGGGTGTCGCCCAGGGAGGAAATCCCCGCGGCGGTTCAGCGCATCCACGAAGCATCTTCCCGTGTTGTCGGGGTCAAGGATCGGGAATACGATATGCTTCTGGAATGCGGTGCCCGGCTGCAACAGTGGCTGCCGATTCAGTTTGAGGGCCTTTTCCCGGAAAAGATGAATTTTTCACAGGCGGTTATGACCCGGCGTTCCCGCCGGAATTTTGTTTCCCGGTCCCTTGGCAGGCAGGAGTTTCAAACCCTGATGCGGACGATCTGGATGCCGGACGAAGGGTATTTTCAGCCCTTTCATTTCGTTGCTTCAGGTATGATTGTCGGTTCCTGCGAGGGCCTTGATCCCGGGCAGTACTGGATCGATCCATTTCTCCATGCCATCGGGCAGGTTCAGCCGGGCGGGTTCTCCGCGGAAATGGCGCGAATCGCCCTGAATCAGCAATGGATGGAATCCGCCGGCCTTCAATTCTTTTTTGTTGCGCCGCTTTCCGCCATCGAAGCTTTGTGGGGGCCGCGCGCCTATCGGTACGCCATGATTTCGGCCGGCCGTCTGGCCCACCGGATTTATCTGGGGGCGACAGCCCTGGGGCTGGGGTGTTGCGGAATCGGGGCATTTTATGACCGGGATGCCTCGGCGTTGCTGAGGCTGAACCATTCATCTGCCTTGCTGTATATGGTTGCCGCAGGCCCAATCAAACATCAACCCAAATAACGGAGAGACCCATGAACATCACTTTTTACGGCGGAGCCAGAGAAGTCACCGGCTCCATGCATCTGCTGACCTGCGGCGCTGATCGGATTCTTCTGGATTGCGGGATGTTCCAGGGCAGGCGCAAAGAAAGCGAGCTTCGTAACAAAACCCTTCCCTTCAGCCCGAAGCTTATTACGAATATGGTGCTTTCCCATGCCCACATCGATCATTCGGGCCGGATTCCGCTGCTGACCAAAGGGCCGTTTTATGGCCGTATCATCTGTACCCGGGCCACGGCGGACGCCTGTGAATACCTGCTTATAGACAGTGCACACATCCATGAATCGGATGCCAGGTACCTGAATTATAAAACCGTTCGGAGTCTGCTGTATCAGATGAAAACATCCCCAGGAACCCAGGGCATGTCCAAGTCCGACGCCAAAAAAATCCAGAGCCTTCTCAAAAAAGATCAGCATGAGCTCAATGTCGATGTGATCAATAATTTTCTGGACAAATACCGTCTGGAGAAAATCACTTCCATCTACACCACCGAAGATGCGGAACAGGCCCTGACCTTTTTTGACGGATACCCTTACAACCAGTCGATTTCCATTGGAAAGGAAATGACCTGTTCGTTTTACGATGCCGGGCATATCCTGGGATCCTCCATCACCGCCATTCGGTCAAAGGAAAACGGACGGCCCGTCAATGTGTTGTACACCGGCGATATCGGGCGCTTTGACAGTCCCATTCTCAATGACCCCACGCTGAATTTTGATGAAGCAGACCGGAATGTGGATCTGCTGATCATGGAAAGCACTTATGGAAACCGTTTCCATGATCCCATGGATGATCTGAAACCCAAACTGAGACAAATCATCCATGAAACCTATAACCGGGGAGGCGCTGTCCTGATTCCGGCCTTTGCATACGGCCGGACTCAGGAACTGCTTTACATGCTTCACGAACTGTATAACGCCGGGGAAGTCCCCCTGATGCCGATTTATGTGGACAGCCCGCTGGCAACCAAAATCACACGGGTTTTCGGCGAGCATCCCGAGGTTTTTGACGCCGATACCCACAAAACGTTTCTGGAACGGGGGCAGAATCCTTTTTTCTTTGAACAGGTCCATTTTGTCAGTTCCGTTGAAGAGTCCATGGCCCTGATGCGCGACGAAACTCCCCACATCGTCATATCCGCCTCCGGTATGTGTGAAGCCGGCAGGATCCTGCACCATCTCCGCCACAAAATTCACAACCCCCGGCATACCATCCTGATCGTCGGGTTCATGGCTGAAAACACGCTGGGACGGCGGATACTGGAACTCGGCCAGGCTTATGATGTGGCCGGCAGAACCGGACCGGCGCCGGTGGTGCGTTTTTTAAACAAGGAATATCCCTTAAAGGCCCATGTGGTCAAGATTGGAGGGTTCAGCGCCCATGCGGACCGAACGGAAATGCTCAGGTTTCTGAAAGAATCGAATCTGCACATCAAAAAAATCGCAGTGGTTCATGGAGAGGAAGAACAGGCTCTGTCGTTTGGTAAGCATCTGGAAGATAATGGGTATTCCGTGGCGGTTCCCCTACCGGGAGAGACCATCGTAATTTGAAATGAAGGCATGAAAGCCGTGGAAACCGACATCAATTTTTTGAATCATTTGGGAGAGAGGCTTTTCGGGACCCATCACCGGCCCGATGCGCCTTCTGAATCTGGCGTTGTGCTGGGGCACTGCTTTACCTGCACCCGGCATACCGGTATTCTGCGCGAAGCCGGAGCCGGACTGGCTGCAGCGGGGTTTCATGTCCTTCGTTTCGATTTTTCCGGAAACGGCCAGAGCGAAGGCGTGTTTATCGAAACCTCCTACTCCAAATACATCACCGAAATGGAGACTGCCGCGAATTTTCTAAAGGCTTACGGCGTGAAATGGTTGGGACTTGCTGGTCACAGCATGGGCGCGGCCGTTTCGGTTCTGGCAGGGGCCAGGCTATCCGGGATTCGGGCAATCTGCGCGATAGCCGGACGTCTTACCGGCATGGATCCCAGCCGTATTTTCAGCCAGGATCAGCGGCGGCAGTTTCAGGAAACCGGCCGGCTGGAATTTGTCAGCCGGGGCCGACATCTGGAGCTGGACAGCCGATTTTTGAACGACATGCTGTCACACGACATGCCGGCGGCTGTGGCCTCCCTGAGCATTCCCCTGTTGATCGTGCATGGGACCCGGGACGAGATTGTTCCGGTAGATCAGGCATTGAAGGCGCAATCAATCAATCCGGACCATTCGGAACTCGTCATCATTCCCGGCGCCGATCATTTTTTCAGCCAGACGGAACATCGCGATTTGGCGGCACGAAAAATTGCAGAGTGGTTTACCCAAATCCGTGAAAAGACCAAATGATGTCAATTGATTGGGCTAAAGGCCATAGGCAAAAGTTTTTGATGGTACACAGTCTTCTGCTCGAACACCTGTTTTTTATGGAGCGATATGGAAACATTGAACGCCGATTATATTGAAACCCAGTACCGGCTGTGGAAAGAAAATCCCGAAGCCCTGTCTTCCGACTGGCGGTTTTTTTTCAAAGGGTTTGAACTTGGCGGCCAAGACGACCGGCCATCAGTTGCAGCCTGCAACGAATACCGAATGCAACTGCAATCCCGCGTGGATGCCCTGGTGCATCGGTACCGAGACCTGGGGCACCTTCTGGCCTGCATGGATCCCCTGTCCGCCTGTCCGGTGGAGCATCCGCTACTCAGCCTGGAATCGCTTCAGTTGAGCCCGAGCGATCTGGATCAGCAGATCCTCACACCGTTTTCGTCCCCCGCAAGCTTGAGCCTTCGGGAACTCATCGACCGGTTGAAGCAGATCTACTGCCGGTCCATCGGCGTTGAGTATATGCACATTCAAAACCCTGAAGAGCGGGTCTGGCTGGAAACGCGGATGGAGCCGACGGGCAACCTGCCGGAGCTGGATTCAAAGACCCGCAGGCAGATTCTCCATGCCCTGATACAGTCCACACAGTTCGAGCAGTTTCTGAACAAGGCATATCTGGGTGTTACCCGGTTTTCACTGGAAGGTGGTGACGGGCTTATTCCGGCGCTGGATGCGCTTGTTGAATCAATTGCTGCTGCGGGTTGCCGGGAAATCATTCTGGGAATGGCGCATCGGGGAAGGCTCAATGTTCTGGCGCATATTCTGAAAAAACCCTATGAAGAGATCTTCGCAGAATTTGAAAGCTGCTATGATCCGGACAGCCTGGTCGGGTCCGGGGATGTCAAATATCATACCGGGTATCTGGCCGATATCGATGTGAATAGCCGTTTTCCGATGCGGATCTATCTGGTACATAATCCCAGCCACCTGGAGTCCGTGGATCCGGTGGTGGAAGGCATTGCCCGGTCCCGCCAGGATACACTGGATGAAAGCCCGGAGCAGAAAGTAGTTCCGGTGCTGATTCATGGGGATGCCGCCTTTGCCGGCCAGGGCATCGTGACCGAGGTTTTGAACCTCTCCCGCCTCAAAGGCTATCAAACCGGCGGCACGATTCATATCGTGATCAACAACCAGATCGGATACACCACGCTTCCGGAAGATGCTCGCTCCACCCGCTATGCCACGGACTGCGCCAAAATGCTCATGGTTCCGATATTTCATGTGCACGGAGAAGATCCCGAGGCTGTGGTGCATGTCATGCGTCTGGCAGCGGCATACCGCGCGGCTTTTGCAAAAGACGTGGTGGTGGATATGATCTGTTATCGCCGCTATGGCCACAATGAAGGGGATGAACCGTATTTCACCCAGCCCCAGATGTACGATCGGATCCGGCAAAGACAGCCGCTGAGCAAACTCTATGCCGACCGGCTTCTGGATGACGGCGTTGTCACCTTGCCGGAAATCGAAGACATGGAAAAAACCGTTCGCGAAAGGCTGGATGCGGATTTTCAGAAAATTCATGGTTCGCAGTGTCTGTTTCCGGAGGCCAGGTTTTATGAAGTTTGGAAGGATTATAACGGCCGTTACGTTCATGGCACAGTAAAGACCGGTGTCGATATCGAGCGGCTCAAAGGCCTTTGCCGGTCATTGGCGGCAATACCGGAGGGATTCGGCGCCCATCCCAAGATTTCGGCGCTTTTGAAAAAGCGCCTGGAGGCTGTTGAAACCGGGCAAGGAATTGACTGGGCCAATGCCGAGTCTCTGGCCTTTGCCACGCTTCTTGACGAGGGAACGCCTATCCGGCTGAGTGGCCAGGACGTCCGACGGGGAACTTTCAGCCAGCGGCATGCGTTTCTGGTGGACATCAAAACCGGTGATCACCATGTTCCCCTGAACAGCCTGGGAGAATCCCAGGCCGTGTTTTCAGCCTGGGACAGCCTGCTGGCCGAGGCAAGCGTTCTGGGATTCGAATACGGGTACTCCCTGGTTCAGCCGCGGCAGTTGGTCATCTGGGAAGCCCAATTCGGGGATTTTATCAACAATGCCCAGTCCGTGATCGATCTCTATCTGGCCAGCGCGGAGAGCAAGTGGCAGCGGCTGAGCGGCCTGGTGCTGCTCCTGCCCCATGGCCTTGAAGGCCAGGGCCCGGAGCATTCAAGCGCCAGACCGGAAAGATTCTTGCAGCTTTGCGCGGACGAGAACATGCAGGTCTGTAATCCGACGACGCCGGCCCAGTATTTTCACCTGCTCCGGCGACAGATGCACCGAAGCGTTAGAAAACCCCTGGTGATTCTGACGCCCAAGAGCCTGCTGAGGAACCCGCTGGCGGTATCCCGTACCGAAGAACTATCCGATGGCGGGTTTCAGGAGGTGCTGGATGATCCTGAAAAAACAGAAGCGGTTCAGAGCATCATTTTTTGCAGTGGCAAGATCTATTACGAATTGATTCAGAAAAGAGATGCCTTGCAAAGGCCCGATGTGGCCATCGTGCGGATCGAGCAGTATTACCCGTTTCCGGAGGAGCGTCTTCGGCAGGTGGTGCTGCGGTATTCACAGGCCGGTACATGGAAATGGATTCAGGAAGAGCCGGAAAACATGGGCGCGTGGTGGTTTGTTCGCCCGCTGCTGGAAGACATCCTTCGGCAGCCGTTGCATTATGTGGGCAGAAAATCTTCGCCCAGTCCCGCCACGGGATTTCCCAAAATTTATCGCAAGGATCAGGACGCGATTCTGGATCACGCTTTTAAAGATAAACAGTCATTAGCCAGCAAGTGATTAACCCTCATGAATTGATTGTTGATGCCGGATCTGCCTGCAGGATTAAGTCCTGCGCCTTGCGGGTAGTAGTGTCAAATTGGCCCAAGGCGCCAATCCAGCGATGAACGGTGGATTGATCAAGTTGCCATTCCGCAGCATTGCCTATTTGGGGTGAGCCGATGGGGTTTTGTTGAATCAGCTTGCGGTATGTTATCGAATCGTTTTCCGCATACCGCCGGCTGAAAGCACAGATGGTCGGCAGGGTATATCGTTTGTAAGGCAATGCGAAGGGGGGATATCCCGTAAGCACGTGCTGCATCCCGGGCACTTCCAGCAGGTCGAAAGCCCGATCACCATATGAGCAACCTGCTCGACGATCACCAGAAATTTTCGTTGCCTTTTGTCATGGCGCTTAAAATGATCAGGAGTTACATGACATAGTGGGCAAAACGGCAAATGGCAGGGGTTTTCCCCCTTCCGGACCTGATCGCTGTACTGATTGATTTGCTCAGATGTTGCCGTATCGTTCAATAAATGCTTGCAAGGATCGCTGGCTCCAGTATAAGGCATGAATGGTCTCCTTTCCTTGATTATGGGTTACGGGAATGGGAAACCTTCCATAATCAATGTCAGGGGACCTTTTCAAACTATTTTCAAAGTGGCGGGGTAAGCGGGGTAGCGAGATAAGCGAGCAACTTATTTCAGACCAGATGGGTCAAAAAGTTCCGGAGTTAGGAGGTTCGGTATATGGAGATCTATGAAAGAGAAGAAGAAAATTGAATTGAGCAGGCAATAATCAATTGTCGTTGTAGTGATAATATGAGTTACCCTGCCCCCAGAAACACAAATAAGGGTTATGCCAATCAAAAACACTTGGCATAACCCCTTGTTTTAATTAGAGTGCCGGAGGTCGGAATCGAACCGACATGCCCTTGCGAGCGGAGGATTTTGAGTCCTCTGCGTCTACCAGTTTCACCACTCCGGCTTATTGAAGGCATATATGCAAATTTCAGGATATTGTCAACAGAATTACAGCAGATACCAACAGTGATACGATTGTAATGATTTTACGGTCAGGTAGACGATTGTTGGATTTCAAATAATGTGGTATCTGATTCCTGCCATAACAAATTAATTTTACTCCGCAACTGGTTATGACGGTTCCCAACTGGTTTATGAGAGCGCCATGAATCGTTAACGGTTCGGGTTCAGATTGCCCATTCGATACCCTTCCAGGTCCAGTAGAACGTGGACAAACCCAAGTCGCCTGAAAAATGAAATTGTCTGTTCCCGGACGGCGGGCTCCATCAATCGGATCATTGCGGCGACATCGACTTCGATTCGGGCGGTATCGCCAAAGTGCCGGACACGAACCTGCGCGATGCTTCCCAGGCCGCGGATAAAGGCTTCGGCTTCATCAATCTGCCTAAGTTTTTCCGGGGTGATCGGACTGGAATAAGGAATTCGGGATGCCAGGCAGGCAAGTGCCGGCTTGTTCCAGGTGGAAAGCCCCAGGGTTTTGGATAAGGCGCGGACCCTGTCCTTGGTCAATCCGGCCTCGCTTAGAGGACTTCGCACTCCCAACTCCCGGGCGGCAAGACTACCCGGGCGGTAATCCTTGCCGTCGTCCGCATTTTCCCCATCTGCAATTATGGTAACCCCGTGCTGACCGGCGATGGCCGTCAGGGCATCATATCGGTATTTTTTACAGATGTAGCATCTGTCGGGAGGGTTTTGCACAAATTCCGGAATGTGCATTTCATGGGTTTCCACCACGATATGGCGAACCCCGATTTGGCGGGCAAACCTGACGGCATCTTCAAGTTCCTCCCGAGGTGTGGTGTCAGACCGGGCGGTGATGGCAATAACGGCGTCTTGAAGGACATCGGCTGCCACCCGAAGCAGCAATGCACTATCAACCCCGCCGGAATAGGCAATGGCAACCCGTCCCATTTTTCTCAGGATTTCTTTTAAATCCGCATAATCGCAATTCTGCAATTGATTGATATCGTTCATGGCTTTTTTTAAGCCCGGATTTCCAATCTGTCAACATCACAATCGTATAAAACTTTTATCCTGCTGATATTACGATTAATCAGCCATATATGCCTTGAAATCCAGGATGATATTGGTGTAACATATCATCTGCAACGGATATCTATCAGCGCAATATCAGAAAATGGAGGATGGATGATCAATACCCGATTAAATGGAAAACTTCAAAATCAGGGGTTCACCCTGATCGAACTCATGGTCGTTATCGTCATTCTGGGGATATTGGCCATGTACATTGCCCCCAAAATCATGGGCCGGCCTGAAGAAGCTCGCCAGGTAAAGGCCAAGGTGGATATTGCCAGCCTTGAAACAGCCCTTAAGTTGTATAAACTGGACAACGGAATGTATCCAACCACGGAGCAGAGCCTTCCGGCTTTGGTCGGCCCGCCCCAAACCGAACCCGCTCCCCGGAACTGGAAAAAAGGGGGATACCTGGAAAAAGGAAAAGTTCCCAAAGATCCCTGGGGAAATGCCTTTGTTTATCTTTGTCCGGGCATCCATGGCGAGTATGATATTGTCTCATACGGGGCGGATGGCGCCCCTGGAGGTGTGGAGCATAACCGGGACATCCAAAGCTGGGATCTGGATTGACCGCAATGACCGAATCAGACGGGCTGTCGGCATCCGGCGGATTTACCCTGATGGAACTGATTGTCGTCACCTGTCTTCTCAGCCTGTTTCTGATGTTCTCCATTCCCCGGCTGCAGTCGAGGATGCCGATGGATCACCTGAATGCCACGGTTCGATGGATGATTTTTACGGTGTCTGATCTTAAAAATATTGCGGTTCAAAACAGTCGTTTTTATACCCTGCACCTGGATATGGACCATCGCCTGATGTGGATTTCCCATGAAACCATGACAGAGGCTGAGATCCTGGCGGCAAAGAAAAGCGGCTTTCGGTTGCCTGCAGATGTTCGCATTCAGGACGTGGAGATTCCGGATTCCGGTAAAGCCTCTTCAGGAAGTGCGGTTATCGTTTTCAGCAACCGGGGGTATTCCAGCAAGGCGATCGTTCACCTGCAAGGCAAGGGCGGCAGCCCGGTTTCGCTGCTGATTGAACCTTTCATGCCCGGCATCAGCTATTACGGGCGGCGCATTTCCTTTCAAGAGGGGTGAAAAGGCATCAGGTTTGAATAATTTTCCGGGCATCGCATGTCGAGTGAGAGGGGAGGATTCCGAAACAGAGGAAGTGATGTCAAAGCCGGGATTTACGTTTATAGAAGTGTTGATGGCGATTTCCATTCTGGCCATTTTACTGGTCGGCGTCCATAAATTGCAGAGCCAGATGGTTTCCATGAACCAGACAACTCAATTTTTCACGCTGGCGCCGCTACTGGCTCAAAGCCAAATGGCAGAAATGGAACGCCGGAATTTTAAAGAAATTCCGAAGGATTCAGGAGATTTCGGAGGCGCTTATCCCGGCTACGTCTGGTCGCTGAATATGGAAACCCTGGAATCCGAAGTCCTGAAAAAACTGGCATATCCGATGAAAAAAATAGACATATCCGTGTCGTTCAACAAAGGCGAGCGGACGTATCGCCTGAGAACCTATCGCCTTGCTCCGGATAAAGCGGCTGCCGAAACGCCGGATAAGCGTCTTGGTCCCACATGATCATGTGTTATTCAAAAGCCCGGGGATTTACCCTTCTTGAACTTTTGATTGCCATCACGATGCTGGTTATTGTTCTGACGACCCTTTATGGATCGTATCGCAGCATTCTAACCCGCAATCCCTGGATAGAAAACGAGATTCAGTCTCAAGAAATGGCCCGAACCTGTCTGAATCAAATGCTGGCCGACCTTGGCGCTGTTTACGTTGTTCCTTTCGGTGAATATAAGCCGCCGAAATCTTCGGATCCGCCGAATCCGTATCGCCTGATCGCTGAAACTCTTTCGACCGGTAAAAAGACCTTTCCCCGGCTCAGTTTTTCATCGTTGTTTCATCTGAGGCTTAGCGATAGGCGACAGCAGGATATTGCTCACATCGTGTATTATGTTCAGCCGTTACCAAATGGCGCCTTTGTCCTCAGACGTTCCGAAACCCTCTATCCGTATCCACCGGTTAAAGAGAATCCGGCTGATCCGGTATTGTGCAAGGCCATTCACTCACTCAGCTATACGTTTTATGACAGCAAAGGAAAAGAATATCAGACCTGGGATTCGGATTTATCAGAGAATGGCCGCCAGATGCCTGCTGCCGTGCACATCACCCTGGAGCTGGATGCAAGACAGGGGAATGTCCTGAAAATGGAAACCGGACTGGTTTTCCCTGTCTCCAGAGCCGGCAACACTCGGAACCGGTGATACCTTATTACTTGTGACAACAGGATAAACAATGATTTGTAAAAATGAAGTGATTGAAAAGGCCCTTGAATGCGGATTCGGGGATATCGGATTCACCACCGCCGAACCCTTTGACTCCCAGAAAGCATTGCTGCTGGAAAGACAAAATAAGTATGCCTGGGTATCCATGCTGGGTCTGGATCTGATCGCGGGAACGGATCCGAAACAGATTTTTCCAGAGGCCAGATCCATAATTGTATTATTGGAAGGTTATTTTAAAGAAGCATTCCCGCAGTCCATGGAAAAACATTTTGGCCGCTGCTATCTGGATGACGACCGCATGACCAAGGACCGTTTGGCCAAAAGGGTTAAAACCTTCCGCAATTTTTTAAGAGAGAACGGAATCGATTCAAGGGTGCCGTTTAACTTGCCCCACAGGCTGGCGGCTGCCAGAGCCGGAATGGGCACTTTCGGAAAAAACTGTCTGTTTTATTCAAACAAGGTGGTTCGTCAAGGGTCTTGGGTATTGCCGATTGCTGTCGTGGTGGATCATGAGTTTTTACCGGATGAACCCACGCTACAGGTGGGATGTCCCGACTGGTGCAGGAATGCCTGCATTGTGGCATGCCCCACGGGTGCTTTAAAGGGTCCTCGTAAAATCGATCCGACCCGGTGTATTTCATATCTTACTTATTTCGGAGAGGGTATTACGCCCATGGCGCTTCGGGAGCCCATGGGGTTGTGGGTGTATGGTTGTGATCATTGTCAGAATGTATGTCCCCGAAACGCTCCGTGGCTAGCCAAGGAACTGCCGCTGAATCAGAAAGTGGCGGGCATGGTGGATGATTTTAATCTGAAAAAATTATTGCAAATGGATAAAGCGGTTTTTAACGGTAAAATTTGGCCCCACATGTTCTACATGTCGGATAAGGATATCTGGCGGTGGAAGATGAACGTAGCCAGGGCAATGGGAAACAGCCGGGAACCTGAATATATCCCGGAGCTGCTGACAGCATTTCGCAGCAATGATGATGAAAGGGTATTGGGTATGCTTGCATGGGCGATAGGCCGTATTGGCGGGCCGAAAGCGAAAGCGGTTTTGAACGGCATTCTTCCGGGAAGCACTGGGCCGGTTCAAAAAGAAATCGTGTTTGCATTGGATAATTTCTGATGTTTCGCTGCATCGGGTAGTGTCTGTGTTTCGTTGACATAAATCCATAATTACGTGATAAATCGATAGGTTGACTTAAACAAGCAAAACCATAAAACATCGAGAAAACGGTCAGTTGCAAACCGTGTCAACTATATACCGACACTACCGCTGCATCGGACAATCCCATTAAAGAGAGATATATGGCCAAATCAGTTTTTCTTATTCATGACGTTCTTGCAAAACCCTTTGCCAGGCGACTGGCGATTGATCTTTCATTGGCCGGCGCCACTGTATGGCTTGACGAAGCCGAGATAGACGCCGTTGATTCCCTGACCCGTAAAATCGACGCGGAAAAACTGGTCGATGTTTATCTGGCGATAATATTAACGCCAAATTTGGTCAACTCTGATTGCGTTCAACGTGTAGTCGAAATCGCCCTGAGTCAAGAGATTGCCGGAAATCATCTCAAACTCTTGCCGCTATTATATTCAGACTGTGAAATTCCGGAATTCATGGCAAATAAACTGTGCGCCGATTTCCGGAATTTAGTCAATTACAGCAGCATGCTTCGCAGGGTCATCAACCGTATGGATCTGGGTGACAATGGCGAAGGCACGGATATTCCGGCCCACCTTGCCGGAATGTGGCAGGGTGCATGGAAATGGTGTGATAGACTGCGGAATGCGGATATGTTTCTCTCCTCATCTCCGATGCTTCCGTCAAAGATGGTCATTCGCTATCTAAAATCGGGTATTTTTACAATTGTTGAACTATTACTCGACGTGCGGATTTCAGGAAATACGGTACAACTTGTTGGGCGCAGCTATCGGTTGATAGAGCGCGGAATTTCTTTGGGATGGAATCCGGATACCCTCAAATTGACCCTTGATGAAGCAGGTACTACGCTCAAGGGGACCAAGACGGATAAAAGAGGTGCTACGTCTCCCGTCCTGTTTAAACGAAAAAAGTCTTGACCATCAGATCTTATAAATCGTCCGTTCATTGGTAATGATAATATCCACATGCTTGTCATGGGATTCCATCGGAATCTGGGGGATGATCTGATCTTCGAATGCGATGGAAACCTTTCGGGTCGTAATGGGAAGTTTGGGAATGAACCGGTCATAATACCCTTCTCCCGAGCCGATTCTTCCGCCTTTTTCATCAAATGCAATCCCGGGAATGATGGCAATATCCAGGCACTCAACCGGCACCGACTTGCATCGGGCTGTATCCGGCTCCAGCATACCCCGAGCCCCCAGTTTTAAATCTTTTTCAATATTATCGATTTTAAATAATCTGATTCGAAATTTCTGTGAATCGAAGGCCGGAAGAACGATAATTTTTCTATAGTCCAAACAATATGTTATGATATTACCGGAGGAAACCTCACCCGGACAGCTGATATACAGCATGGTAATGTTGGCCTCGACAAAATTGGCAAAATCAAACAGACGATTTTCAATTTTATGAGTCTTTAAAGCAATTTCATCTTCCGAAAGAGATTCTAAAGTCGTGATCATGTCTTTACGAATTTTGTTTTTGGTTTGCTTTAAATCATCCATTGGGGTTTCTCCTGTGAAGAAGCGGTAGCAATATCATTGACTAAATGGATAGCAGTTGTTACACAGATGAGCAAGGAATTCGATAAAAAGATCATCGATGAGTAACGGGTGCAAAGTCATTAATTTTATATAATAGGTATTGTTATGCTGGAAATCAAGTTTGTAAGACAAAATTTGTTGATTGTGCAAAAAGCATTATTAGACAGGGGCAAAACTGCGGATCTGGAAGTCCTTTCCCAGTGCGATGCCAGGCGAAAAACGGTTCTTTTGGAGCTTGAAGATCTAAGATGTCAAAGAAATACCGTTTCAGATCAGATTGCCGTCATGAAAAAAGCCGGGGAAAACGCGGAACAACGGGTTGCTGAAATGCGGGACGTCTCTTTACGCATCAAAACCCTGGAAAAAAGTTTTGCAGAAATTGAAGAAAAACTCCAGGATATTATTCTGGGAATTCCCAATATTCCCCATGCCACGGTTCCGGTCGGGAAAGACAGCGCGGATAACCCAGTATATAAAACCAGCGGCATTCCCCGAACCTTCGATTTCGAGCCCCTGCCGCACTGGACTCTGGGCGAACAGCTTCAAATTCTTGATTTTGAACGGGCCACGCGAATTACCGGCGCCCGATTTCCCCTGTATTTCGGAGCAGGGGCCAGGCTGGAAAGGGCATTGATCAATTTCATGCTCGATATGCACACCACCCTTCATGGATATACGGAAGTGCTCCCACCGTTTATCGTAAACCGAAACAGCATGACCCACACCGGCCAGCTTCCCAAATTTGAAGCAGAGCTCTTCAAGCTGGAAGGGTGGGATTATTTTTTGATTCCAACGGCCGAAGTGCCGGTAACCAATATTCATTCCGATGAAATTCTGGATGAAGCCATTTTGCCCATCCGCTATACTGCCCATACCCCCTGTTTTCGCTCAGAGGCCGGCTCTTATGGAAAGGACACGCGGGGGCTGATTCGGCAGCATCAATTTAACAAAGTTGAGCTCGTCAAGTTTACTACTCCCGAATCCTCTTATGATGAACTGGAATGCCTTCTCAAAGATGCCGAAGCTGTATTAAAAAAACTGGAGCTTCCCTATCAGGTGATCACCCTTTGTACGGGCGATATGGGGTTTTCCGCAGCAAAAACCTATGATATCGAAGTCTGGATGCCGGCTCAGGGGGTATATCGCGAAATATCCTCTTGCAGCAATTTTGAAGATTTTCAGGCCAGACGGGCCAATATCCGCTTTAAACGAAAAGGTCGGAAGGGAACCGAGCTGGTTCATACGTTAAATGGATCCGGGCTTGCCGTGGGTCGAACGCTCGCTGCGATCCTTGAAAACTGTCAGCAGGCGGACGGTTCAGTGGTCATCCCGGAAGCCTTACGAACTTACATGGGAGGGGCAGCGTCCATAACACGATGAAACTAAGCGATTTCCCAAAAGACATTCTGCCCTATATGCTGCCTGAAACGCGAAATGACCTGATTTACCGATGCCTGGGGTGCGGCAGGGAACATGGGATTAGTACGCTGCTGTACACCTGTCCCGATTGTGGTCAAGTCCTTTTGCTGTATGATCGGGAGTTTGAAAAATTAAAAAAAATTCCCGGTAAAACCTGGCGGCGGATTTTTGATTATCGAAAACTGCTTACGCTTCCGGCGCTAAAGGGAATATACCGGTATCATGAATTTATCGGACCGGTTCTGCCTCTGGAATCCATCGTCTATCTGGGAGAAGGCCATACTCCGGTTATCGAAGCCAATGCGTTGATGCAGGAAAAGGCCGGCGGAAAATTCTATTTTAAAAATGACGGACAAAATCCCAGCGCTTCGTTTAAAGACCGGGGGATGGCCAGCGCCCTCAGCTATATCCATTTTTTAATCCAGCAAGGGCTGGTGGGCGATGTTCTCGCCGTATGCGCCTCAACCGGCGACACCTCAGCGTCTGCCGCGCTGTATGCATCCTATCTTCAGCCGCATATTAAGTCCGCGGTGCTTCTGCCACATAAGAAGGTCACTCCGCAGCAGCTTTCGCAGCCCCTTGGCAGCGGCGCGCGGGTGTTTGAAATCCCGGGAGTCTTTGATGATTGCATGAAAGTGGTTGAGGCTCTGTCCGAAAAATATGCCGTGGCGCTTCTCAATTCCAAAAACGCTTGGCGGATCCTGGGTCAGGAATCGTATTCATATGAAATTGCTCAGGATTTCGAGTATGATATGGCCGGTAAAGTGGTGGTTATTCCCATTGGAAATGCCGGCAATATTACGGCTGTCATGAGTGGATTTCTGAAATTCTACCACACCGGTATCATCGAGACCCTGCCTAAGATTGTGGGGGTGCAATCGGTTCATGCCAATCCGGTTTACCGATACTATCAGGAGCCCGATCCGGGTCGGCGAAAGTTTCTTCCGGTAACCGTAAAGGATAGTGTGGCTCAGGCCGCCATGATCGGAAACCCGGTTTCCATGCCACGGGTCATTCATCTGGTGGATCAATACAACCAGGCCGCTGGAAGGCCGCTGGTGTTTTTTGTGGAAGTTGCGGAACAGGCCATCATGGACTGGCAGCTGCAGGCCAACCGGAACGGCCACGTTGCCTGTACGCATGGCGGAGAATCCCTGGCGGGACTAGTCGCCGCAAGGCAGCTCGGGTATGTGGAAAAAGATGAAATTGCCATTCTGGATTCAACAGCCCATGCCATCAAATTTTCCGGTTTTCAGGAAATGTATTTTGAAAATCGGTTTCCGGATGAATTTGAAGTCTGTCCGGATTCAACTCTTGTCAATCTACCCGAGCTAATCCGTCCGGATCATCTGGAGAAGGTTCCAGCCCCTGGAAAGCCCCTTTGGGGCGAAGATTTTGACTGTTTTGTAAAGGCCGTGTCCCAGGAAATTGCGGATAAACTCAAGCTGAAAAAGGTTTAACGCGCATGACCTCAGCAGGATTTTGCAGAATGGCTGCCTGTCTTTTTTGGTACTGGTGTGCTTTTCAGCCGTTTTCTGTCTTCGCAGGGGTCATGTATCAAAAAGACTATGTCGTCAAACAGGATCTGGGAAACCGGATTTGGTGCGAACCCTATGTTGTTCAAAAAAATGATTCTCTCACCCAGCTCTTTCAGGAAAAAGGAGAAATCATTGACGAAAATCTTGAAGAATTTTTACAGATATTTAAACGACTCAATCCCCAGGTGAGTGATGTTGAAACCATTCAGCCGGGGCAGCAGATACTTATACCACTGAAAAAACTGAAGCCGGATCGGGATCCGGATCCCTCAAGTCGGGTTATCACCCTTCCGATGGTGACCATATCGGGTAATAAAACGCAGCCGGAGTCCGAACCGAAACCACCATCTGAAGGAACCAGCTTTACGGAGTACAAAATCAAGCCCGGCGATACCTTGTCTCAGATTATGAATCGCCATTTCGGCATCAAGAAAATGGCTTCGTTTAATGAAAGGCTTCGGCTGTTCCGGAAAATCAATCCTGATCTGGATAACATCAATCGAATTCATCCGGGCCAGATCCTTCGCATGCCAATATTCGATACTGCTTCTGGTCCTTCCCATGAGGATTATGCAGGGCCTCTTGAAAAAATTTCTTTCCTACTTCAGGCAAGGCTGGTGCGAAAGGGGATTTTTTATTTTCCCATGACGGGGAAAGCCGATTTTAAACTGGACATGGCACAGTTTCCGTTAATGGAGTTTTCAGATGGTCTGCGGATTTTGTTTAACCCCGACCAGGCGCTGATTAATGATGAGCAAAACGTCATTCTCCATTTCTGTCCGAGACTTCAGATCATTGATGTTTCCTACGCTGCTTCTTTCGATCAGGTTCTCGATCAGGTTCTTAAGGTTGCTCCTTACCTGGGTGAGCATCTCAAAAAAAACAGTCAGGAAGACGCTGAGTTGCTTCGATCACCATCGCCTTCACCCTCAATTCTGTCAGATGGAGGGCATGTTCCTGTCCATGACAGACAGCAGCTCGTTGAAACGCTGATGCGGATATTAGGCGTTTCGTACACTCAAAATGTCGAAATAAGCTTTCCCTATGCAGGGGTTCAAATTTCCTCGCGAGCCAACTGGATTGAATCCGGCAAGGGGAAACCGATACTGGTTGATTTCGGATCGTTTTATGGGGATGCGGTTCAGGCACTGGAAAAAGCCGGTTTTATCGTTATCCAGTTATTGGATGCGGACAGTGTTTGCAAGGGAGTTTCCATGCTTCTGAATGCACTTGCTGTTTCCTATTCAATGGATCCGGAAATTCAGATGCGTGGCCAGCCACCTCTGAGGATTCCAGGAATTTGGATTGAAAGAAACGGTCTGGCCTCTCTTATCCTGACAGATGCCGTTCTGAATCATGAAATGATCCAGGCTGTTCAGGAAAAAGGAATCATCATTATAACAAAAATGAGAAAGACCGGGTGAGAAATGACATGTCAGCGTAATATGCTTTGGATTGTCGGAATACTGGTGATTGGATTTCTTTCGGGGTGTGTGCCGAATGAGACCCTCAGAAAACAGGGAGAATCCTCCCGAAATCTTGGGGAAGCCTTTATGGCTCAGCAAAATTATACAGCGGCGCTGAAAGAACTTCTGGCTGCAGAACAGCTTACTCCCGATGATCCTTATCTTCACAATGACTTGGGATTGACTTACATGGCCAAGGATCGGCTTGATCTGGCGATTCAACATTTCAAGAAGGCCCTTGCCCTGAAACCCGACTATGCGCCTGCCATGAACAATCTGGGCACGGCTTATCTGGCGCAGCAAAACTGGGATGCCGCGATCGTTTGTTTTAAATCGATTGGCGGGGATCTGCTGTATGCCACGCCGCATTTTCCGCTTTCCAATCTGGGGCTGGCTTATTATAATCAGAAAAAATATGACCTGTCGGCAAAATATTATCAGGAAGCCCTGAAAGTCGAACCGGGTTTTCCAACAGCGATTCGGGGCCTTGGACGAACCTATCAGGCCCAGGGAAAACGCGTTGAAGCCATTGCGCTTTTGGAAGAAGGTGTCAAACTATTCCCAAGGTGGCCCGAACTCTATAGCGAACTTGGCGCTGCATACATGGCTTCCAACAATTATCCAGCGGCTGCAGCTGCTTATGCCAGGGTAATCGAGCTATCGCAAGCATCTTCAGCTCTGTCCAAGGAAGCCCAGAAATCTCTTGATGCCTTACGGGCAAGAAACAGTTCAATTGCTCCGAAATAACCCTTTAAATAAATCATGACCGCTTCTGGTCATGATATTCATCAAAAACAACGCAAGTATGTTTCAGGATAATCGTATGAATACCATTCAATGCATTGGATTTCAGGCAACCGGAGTTGCCGCAGGACTTAAAAAAAATGGTCGGAATGATTTGGGGCTCATTTTTTCTCGGGTGCCCGCAACTGCGGCCGGGGTTTTTACGCAAAACCGGGTTCAGGCAGCTCCGGTTGTTCTGGATCGGGAGCGTATCAAAACCGGCGTCTGTCAGGCTGTCCTTGTCAACAGCGGCAACGCCAATTGTTGTACCGGAGAGCAGGGAATGCGGGATGCCAGGGAAATGGCCAGGCTTGCGGCGTCTGCTCTGGATATTCCCGAGGAATCGGTTCTGGTTGCCTCCACAGGAGTGATTGGCCAGCTTCTGCCCGTGGATAAAATACAGAAATCGCTGCCTTCTCTGGTTCAGTCCTTAAGGCCGGATGGTTTCATGATGCTTGCTGAAGCCATCATGACGACCGATACCGTGCCCAAGGTCGTCAGCCGTAAAGGGACGTTGGATGGCAAGGTTTTCACCGTGACCGGGACAGCCAAGGGCGCCGGCATGATCGCTCCGAACATGGCGACCATGCTCTGTTTCGTGTGCACGGATGTCGGAGCAACTGCCGATCAGCTCCACCATAGCCTGTCTGTATCGGTGCAGCAGTCGTTTAACCGGATTACCATCGATGGCGATACCAGCACCAATGACACGGCATTGATTCTGGCCAATGGCCTTTCCGGAGCCATCATTCAGAGTCCGGCGAATCTGGCCGTCTTTCAGGATATATTAAATGATGTGCTGGTGACCCTTGCCAAGATGCTGGTCAAGGATGGGGAAGGGGCGACCAAGCTGGTGGAGATCCGTGTCCGGGGTGCAGCCACCGATAGGGATGCCCGAAAGATCGCGGATACGGTTGCCGGCTCCAACCTGGTCAAGACCGCTATTTTCGGAGAAGACGCCAACTGGGGAAGGATACTGGCAGCAGCCGGAAGAGCCGGTGTTGCGTTTGAACCGGAGCGAATGGATATTTTTTTCAACGATGTGCTGATGTTTTCACAGGGCAGCGGCCGGGGGGCGGCGGTTGAAGATGAGGTCACGAAGGTTCTCAAGCTTTCAGAGTTCGTCATCACTATCGACCTTCACAGTGGGGAGTGTCAGACATCCGTTTGGACCTGCGATTTTTCTGTCGAATACGTGCGAATTAACGCCGACTATCGCTCGTAATGTCAGAAGACCCAAAAATCCGGCTGCAAAAATATCTCTCCATTGCCGGAGTCTGTTCCAGGCGCCACGGCGAGGAACTGATCCTTGCCGGAAAAGTATGGGTCAATGGCAAGGTCGTCACAGAACTGGGAACACGAGTTGATCCTCGGGCCGACACGGTTGAAATTGATGGAAAACCTGTCCTGGACCGGCAGCGACTGCTCTATATCGCGCTCAACAAACCCTGGGGGTATGTCACGAGCTGCGAGCAGCCGGGCGAAAAACTGGTTACGGATCTGGTGAATGTTCCGGAACGGATTTATCCGATCGGACGCCTGGACAAGGATTCCACCGGGCTGCTGCTGCTGACCAACGATGGTCCGCTCCACCACCGGCTTTCCCACCCATCGTTTGATCATGAAAAAGAATATGTGGTTACGCTATCGGCTCCGATTTCGGACAGCGCGCTTCATAAAATGGCAGATGGCATGCTCCTGTCGGGAAAGCGTACCCGCCCGGCGGAAATTCATCGCATATCCCTCCGGCGGTTCCGCATCATCCTAAAGGAAGGAAAAAACCGGCAGATCCGGCGCATGGTCCAGAAAGTGGGGCAGGAGGTTTCGGGGCTACAACGCATCCGGATTGCCGGCATTCGCTTGGGGAAACTTGATTCCGGCAAATGGCGGTTCCTTGACCCGGATGAGATTGGGGCATTGACGGTTGACAGATAACCATACCTTCTATCTTTTGTTCATACCGGGGTGACACATACGACAAGGGTGTGACGGAATTGGCCTGAGTCCGGCACCTGGGCAGATTTGTCTGCTGCCATTTGTTGAAGAAGCGCATCTGGCGTCTGGTTTGGAATAATGAATCCCTTGACTGAAACCGCATTTTCCCAGGCGTATTCCGAAGAAGGGGGTTCAAAAGTTTTGATGGCAGATGGCCACGGAGCAGCCTGAAGCTGAGACAGATATGCCATAATGCTTTCCTGCCAGAAGCGTGTGCTGTCATCGATGGTTTTTTGAATGGGGATACAGTTTATTTCCAGCACCTGCTCCATACCGATCTCATCCCGAATCCACTCGACAACAGAAAGACGGGAGGTAACCCACAGGTCTCCCGCCGAGCGGTTCCGCCGATCCTGAAGAAACAATATGGACCATGCCTGCAGCCTTTCTGAAAGCATAAAGTCGCCTGGATCATCCTGAAAGAGTGGCAGGTTGCCCAGAGGAACAGGTTCTTCCATTTCCGCGTTATCCCCCAAAGCTGCCATAAAACGTTTCTCCAGATTCTGTATTTTCGCAAGATCACAATTGAGCTCAGCCTGTTGGGAATCGTAAGCTGCAGCAATTTTCAGAAAAAGTCTGGCGTTAAAAACCGGTTCAGGTGTTGGATCTGTTGGAGAATCCTGATAATGCAGAATATCGGATCGGATTCGTGACGAAAGATGATCGATAAACGGTGTGGCGGGTTGTCGGGTTTTCAAAAATGCCAGATCGCTGCCCTGATGCAGTCTGGCCCAATTCTGGTAATCGGCAACCATCATTTCAAGTTTCTTGCTGTCTTCTGTAACCGGTACGCGGATTTCTATCTTCCCGGTCTGTTCAAACTGCTGCAGCAATGAAGGTGCCCAGCAATCCGAAGGCTGATAAATGGCAATTTTGGGAAAAACGGCAGTAATGGCCTGAATCGTGGACGCATCGGCCCACGTAAATGGAAAATATATTGGTGTCATGGACAAAGCTTCCTTCTGATTTTTTGCTCTTGTGATTTTTTATATCTTTCCGTCCTTCAAAACAACTCTTCTGGCTACAAGCGCATCTCGAATCTGATCTGCCAGCGCCCAGTTTTTCTCATGCCTGGCCCGGTTTCTTTTGTCGATGAGTTCTTGAATGTCCGGGGGCAATGTCGCTGTGTTTGTTTGTAATACATGAAGCACCCCATCGATCTGACGAATGGCGGCAAGAATTTTTGAAGCGCCTTCCGAGTCAATGGCTTTTTGCTGAATCAGACTGTTAATCTGCTTGATGAGGGTAAACAAGGAGGCCAGCGCAGCAGAGATATTCAAATCATCATCCATGGCTGTGATAAAACCGCTGCGGATATCATAAACGAGCTGATCGATTTCCGGGTATGAATCCAGTTGCCCCCTCGAACCGGTGACCTGATCCAGATTGTCCATAAATGTATCCAGCCGGTTCAGCGCTTTCTGGGCCTCGTCCAACCGATCCCTGGAAAATGTCAACGGCTTGCGATAATGGCCGGAAAGCAGCCAGTACCGGACGACTCGACCCGAATAGCCCATTGCCGCCAGGCTTTCCAGGGTAATTCGGTCTTTTTTCTCATCCACTTTTTTCCCGTCAATGAGCACCCGGTCGCAGTGAATCCAGAACCGGGCCAGGGGTTTTCCATTTAAGGCCGCGGCAATGGCAATTTCATTTTCATGGTGTGGAAACATCAGTTCCCGTCCGCTGGTATGAATATCGAAAGACGGTCCCAGATATTTCATGGACATGGCCGCGCATTGCAAGTGCCAGGATGGCCGGACATTTCCCCAGGGGGTTTTGCTGTAGATTCCTCGTTTCAGCTCAGAAAGGCGGGACCTTTTCAGCAGGGTAAAATCCCTGGGGTTGTCTTTTTCATATTCATCCAGGTCCACCGTGGCGCCAATGCGGATTTTGTTCAAATCAATCCCCGAGAGCCTTCCATAGTCGGATAGCCTGGAAATATCAAAATACAGGGAATGGAGTTTTTCGTAGGCAAATCCCTTGCGCGCCAATTGTTCGGAAAGATCCACCATGTCCTGAATATGCTCACTGGCTTTCGGATAACAGGTTGCGGGATTGATTCCCAGTTCGGCCACATCCCGAAAAAACAGGTCGATATGTTTTTGTGTAAAATCAGACAGACTCGTTCCAGCCGCTTCAGAGCCCTCAATGGTCTTATCATCCAGATCGGTAATATTCATGATGTGGGTCACATCGAACCCTCTGAAATCCAGATACCGGCTGAGCAGATCCGAAAACACAAACCGCCGGCATTCGCCGATGTGCATTCGGGCATGGGCTGTGGGACCGCAGGAATACATCGAAACCTTACCCGGAACCAGGGATTGAAAAGGTTCTTTCCCGCGGGTGAGGGTGTTGAACAAATTCATTTCGATTTTTTCACGAACCGCAAAGAGAGGCGTGCTGAGGTAGCGTTCCCCGGAATCCGGAAAGATCACCACAATCACGCCTTCATTAAGCTGCTCGGCTTCTTTTGCGGCAATAGCCATGGCAGCCCCGCTGCTCATGCCGACAAAAATCCCTTCTTCCCTGGCAAGCCTTCGCGTCATTTCAAAGGCCTCCTCATCGTCGATGTTGACCTTTTTGTTCAGACGGTCCTTATCGTAGATTTCAGGCTGATAGGCTTCCTTCATGTTTTTAAGACCCTGAATTTTATGTCCGAGATAAGGTTCCACGCCGATGATACAAATTTGGGAATTATATTCCTTTAACCTTCTGGACATGCCCATCAGGGTTCCGGAAGTTCCCATGGTGGCTACCAGGTGGGTGATCTGCCCTTGAGTCTGCTCCCAGACCTCAACGGCAGTGCCATCATAATGGGCCTGCCAGTTGGCAGGATTATTGTACTGGTCCGCCATGAAATAGGTTTCAGGATTTTCCCTGGCCAGGCGGTATACCTCCTCAATGGCCCCATCCGTTCCCAGATGTCCCGGCGTCAGCATGATCTCAGCGCCCCTGGCTTTTAAAATCTTCTGGCGTTCCATGCTGACAGCCTCGGACATGGTCAGCAGCAGCTTATACCCTTTAACCGAGCAGACCAGTGCCAGTCCGATTCCGGTGTTTCCGCTGGTTGCCTCAACAACGGTTTTTCCGGGCGTCAGTTTACCGGATTTTTCACCTGCTTCGATCATATATCGAGCCGGCCTGTCCTTGATGGATCCGCCGGGGTTGAAATACTCCAGCTTGGCAAAAATCCTGACGGCGGGGTTGGGATTCAACTGTCTGATTTCAACCAGAGGGGTATTGCCAATGGTGTCTAGTATGGAAGGGTACATCATGTGCATTTTCTGTCATCCTGTGCTGATTGATCCATGAATCGCTGAATTTCGAATTCCAAAACCCGGGTGATCTGGGCTTGAACCTGATTCTCGCTTTTAGAGGCGTCGATAATCCGGAATCTCTCGGGTTCTTTCTCGGCAATTGCCAGGTAACCGGCTCTGACCCGTTCATGAAAAGCAAGGGTTTCGTTTTCAAACCGGGATTCGGTATCTGTTCGGGACCCGGATTTAAGCTGCTTCCATGCCCGCGGCAGTCCGGTATCGGGTGCCAGATCCAGAAGAAACGTCAGATCGGGCTTCAAATTCCGGCAAATCAGTTTATGCAGATCCAGAATCAATGTCATGTCCAGCCCCCTTGCAACTCCTTGATAGGCAAGGGTTGCGTCAAAATAACGGTCGCAGATGACAATGCCGCCGCCTTCGATCATGGGAAGGATAATTTCCTGAATATGCTGAACCCGATCCGCGGTATAAAGGAGCAGCTCTGCCGCAGGATTCATTGCCGAGCTTTCAGGGTCCAGTAAGATGGACCGTATTTTTCTACCAATTCGTGTTCCACCGGGCTCTCGCGTCATGACGCACTTGAGCCCCAATTTATTCAGAAAATTAAATACGTGAAGAATCTGCGTTGATTTACCCGATCCTTCAATGCCTTCAAGTGTAATAAACATATCGCTGACAGTCTTCTTTCATCGTTGATTCTACATAGTGCTTGAATGGAAAGAAATCATCCTTTTTTCCCCATGTAAAAATGCCGATCCAGCAGTTTGTGAAAAGAGGTCCAAGCTGCATTGGGGTCTTCGGAAGCCATGAACTCTCGAATTCCCTTTACCTTGGAATCGATTTCATCAATATGATTCAGCAGTACCGCTTCAATGGTTTTGGGCAGTTCCGGAGAGCCGAATTCCCGGACGCCATGGTGACTGACCACCAGATGCTTTAAAAGGACTGCCTGCTCCTCGGGGAAGTCTTTAATCAACTTCATTTTTTCATCGATGATTTGTATGCCGATCACAATATGGCTGAGGAGCCTGCCTTCACTGGTATAGTCGATATGGGAAATGAATTCAAATTCCCGAATCTTGCCGATATCATGAAGAATGGCACCGGCCAGAAGCAGATCCCGATCCACGCCTGTGTAATGTCCGGCGATCTTGTCGACAAGAATCGCCATGGACAGGGTATGTTCCAACAGACCGCCGATATAGGCATGGTGCATTTTTTTTGCAGCCGGCGCGGCTTTGAAAAGGCGAACCAGCTCGGCATCTGCCCAAAACAGCCTGAACAGATCATGAAGGCAAGGGGTTTTGAGCGTGCCGGTGATTTGAAGCAGCTTTTCAAACATGGCATCGATGTTGCGACTGGTTACCGGCAGAAAATCGGCGGGTTCCACATGTTCCGCGGCAGATCGGGTTGCGGTCCGAACAACCAGTTGAAGCATTCCCCGGTACTCTGAAACGGTACCTTTCACCTGAACATAATCGCCGGCGGAAATCCGATCCACGGTGCCCTCAACGTTTTCCCAGAGCACACCCTTAAGGGTTCCGGTTCGGTCCATGAAGGTAAGGTTCAGATAGTTCTTTCCGTCTTTTTTCTGCGCCAGATTTTTTTCAGACAACACAAAAACGTCATCTACGGTTTCACCGGGTTTCAGGGAGCTGATATACTGATTTTTGGACATTTATCTTACCTTGAAGGTTTATGGAGCTACAGCAAGCTATAGCACGTTGCATGTTTAATGGTTCCCCGATAGATGATCCCCGAAAGCCGTTTATGCATCACTTTCGGGTAAGGCGATCTTCCAGGATTTCAAATCGGCCATGGCTTCATAATCCGTCATATCGCACCGCATGGGGGTTATGGAGATGGATTCATTGCTGAGCACGTTGCCATCCATGTCGCTGCCCCTGAAATCCGCCGGTGATTCCAGCTCCTGCCAGTAATACGTCCGATTCCGGGGGTCCACCCTTTTTTCAAACCCTTCGCGGGAAACTGACACACCCTGGCTGCTGATGGAAATGCCGCGAACGGTATTTATGGGAATATTCGGAATATTGACGTTAAGAAACACACCGCAAGGAAGTCCCTTTTCCATGACCAGCCTGGCAAGACCTTCAATGAATGTGGCGGCTTCTTCAAGGAAAGCCGGCTGGGGACAGTTGATGGAAACCGCCAGAGACGCCAGACCCAGCAGGGTCGCTTCGCGCGCTGCCGCAACGGTCCCTGAATAATGGGCATTAATGCCGACATTGGCGCCGGGGTTAATCCCGGAAATCACCATGTCCGGCCTGGTTTTAAGAATTTCCAGAACGCTCAGCTTGATGCAGTCCGCAGGGGTTCCGTTAACCGCATACCCCTTGCCTTCGCCATTGACACGAATGCGTGTGGCGCGAAGCGGTTCATGAAGAGTGATTCCATGTCCCACTGCGCTACGCTCCCTGTCCGGTGCCACCACGGTTACCGTGTGAGCGAAAGAGAACCGGCGATGCAGGGCCCAAAGACCCGGGGCGTAGATGCCATCATCATTGGTTAATAAAATATTCATTAAGTTGCATGTATGGGTTTATGAAAAAGACCCTGAAGATTGAGCTTTATATCCGGAATCCGGAACCCGCTTTCCTGATTTATCGATACTGTAAGCCACGGCGCATTATTATGATGCTCATATACCAATTTAATAAATTTATAAAGCAGGTATTTTCTGAACAACATCTTGACATTTTGTTCCAACTTCGATTTTATATGAGTTATGAATATCCAACATCTCACAGTGGTATCCTATCAGGTCATTCAGTGCAACTGAACCGTTTCATTGTCTCTATTGCAATTTTCTTCGGCTTGCTGAATATAGTCCCGGCACATGCACTTCCAGATATCGGGTCAATCCAGGATTCTCCGGATAAGCCCTGGCATATCATGGCAGACGAAATTTCGCATGATCAACAAAAAGACCATTATATCGCCAGCGGCCATGTAACGATTACCAAAGAGGCCCGGCAATTGTCTGCTGATTTTGTTCGATTTGATCGCAGGGCCATGATGGCGTATGCCAGAGGTCATGTTATGATGACAGCAGGGGAAGATGTATTAACAGGCGCTAGCCTGGAAATGAATCTGGCCTCCGAGATCGGAACATTATACGAAGGCACGATATTTATCAAAGAAAATCATTTTTATATCAAGGGAGACAAACTTCAAAAAGTTGGGGAAAAATCGTACACTGCCGATACCGCCAGTGTTTCTTCCTGCGATGGTGACGTGCCGGACTGGAAAATTACGGGAAAAAACATGACGGTTACCATCGAAGGCTTTGGTACGGTTCATCAAGCTTCATTGTGGGCCAAACAAGTTCCGGTTCTATACTCACCTTACTTGATTTTTCCGGCAAAAACCCATCGTCAGTCCGGGCTTCTGGTTCCCGAGACCGGGTATTCAGAGCGAAACGGTTTTCAATTCAGCCAGCCGTTTTACTGGGCCATCAATGATCAGTCTGATGCCACGGTTTACCTTGGGTATGTTGCCAATCGCGGCGAAAAAAATGGCATAGAATACCGCTATGTGCTGGATGCCGGATCAAAGGGAATTGTGATGGCAGATTATTTGCACGACCGGCAGGTGGATGATGGAACAGGGGCCTGGGGATATACCGATGACAATGCCCTACGCACCAATTTGGACCGCTACTGGTTTAGGATGAAACACAATCAAGCGTTTTCTTCCGGATTTACTGCCAAGCTTGATCTGGATATCGTCAGCGATCAGGACTATCTTCGCGAATTCCAAAGCATGTATATGGGGTATGACGATACCAATATGAATTTTGTTAAAAATTTTGGAAGGGATCTGGATGATTACAATGATCCGGTCCGGACCAACCGGCTAATTGTTAACAAATACTGGTCCGGCTATGCCATGAATGCCGAAACACGCTGGTACGATAACGTTATTGCCCGCCAGTCGGGCGGTCCTGACGATAGTCTTCAGAGACTTCCGGTTGTCCAGTTCTTTGGCTCAAAAAAACATCTATATGAAACACCGTTTTTTGTGGGGTTTGACACGGAAATTGCCAATTTTTACAGAAAAGATGGGGAAAAGGGACAGCGGGTCGATCTCTACCCCAGGCTGTATTATCCGTGGCGTTATCAACAGTATTTCACCATCGAGCCATCCATAGGCATTCGGGAAACTGCCTGGTATTCTGAAAACAATGAGACCAGCGCAAGTGGCCCCAGCACTACTCAAAATCGAAACATGTATGATGTCAAACTGGATATGTCCAGTGAATTTTTTCGCGTGTTTCAGATCGACGGGGAAAGCGTTGAACGGATCAAACACATTATTATGCCCAGGATCAGCTACAGCTTCATCCCTGAATACAGTCAGGACATCTATCCGTATTTTGATCAAGTGGATCGGATTCAGGAACAGAATCTCGTTACTTTTTCGTTGACCAACACGTTTGTTTCAAAGCTCAAGCCTCCTGAAGGTGTGGCTGACAGGAATCCCGGACCTCAGCCGCTTTATTCCTACAGGGAATTTTTGCGGTTTTTGATCGAACAAGGTTATGACATTCATCAGGCGGATCAGATTGATCCAAAGCCCTTAGTGCCCTTGTATGGTGAAATTCAGCTTGAGCCATACCGGTTCCTGGCGTTTCAGGCAGACGCTGAGTGGTCTCATTATGACAATAGTTTTAAGTCTCGAAATGTTGGTACCATGATTTCGGATATCCGGGGGGATCGCCTTTTTGTTGAATATCGTTACGAAGCAAATGACAGCGAGTCCGTATATACCAATTTATTGGTTACCCTGACCGATCGTCTGAAAGCCTATACGGATTATGAGCAGAACATTCAGAATAGCACACGGATTCAGTCCGGGGTGGGAATGAGATACCAGTCTCAATGCTGGTCTCTGGATCTTCGGTATATCGATGGAGCAGATGATCGGAAATATATTTTTTCCATCAGTCTCTCAGGCCTGGGCGGCTTTGGCAGCGGTTCTCAGGATATAAATGACCTTGGAGGCCGCAATACGATGTTTAATGCACCCTATCAGGTTATATCATCTCCAAGATGACAACAATTAATAATTGAAAACGGTTGCTTTTGACTTCAATTTGTCAGAGAACAACGGTAACGCTGAGATAGTGATCAAGACCTGAAAACGAAAGTCATTGATTATCCTGTCCGTTTCAGATACAGAATTCATACAAGTGTGAGATGTTTTTGTCTTTTAGAATAACTTGATACAAGTCGTAGGGTCATATACAACTTAATGGGTGGAGGATCGAGTCAGTGGCTCCTCATCAGGAAAAAACAATGAGCTTAACGGGATACGCACTGGGGCAAGATCAATTAGATAAAATTGAACAGATTCTTCTTACCGATCTGATTGCAAGCGGTGTTCACTGTGTCTTGCTGATCGATTTTGCCGGCAACATCATTGCGCAAGGGGATAACGGCCTCTCCCGGATTGATGTATATTCTCTGGCAGCCCTTTCCGCTGCCAATTTCGGGGCCGTTGAGGCAATGGCGAAAATTGTGGGTCAGGAAGAATTTGCACTGCTCTTCCATAAGGGTGAAACAGGAAGTTTATACTTCAGCAAAGTGAATGATGAATTGCTGATCATATCGGTATTTGGAAAAGAAATTATTCTGGGGCTTTTGCGCATGAAAGTGGCGGACGCAATATTGAAAATCCAGCAAATCTGGAAATCCAGCTAAAAATCAGGCTGTTGACGGGTTTATCAGGAAGGAATCTCCGCATTGGCATTTATCAATATGAAAAACAAAGAGATTCAGGCTAAAATTGTTTATTATGGGCCTGGTCGAGGTGGGAAAACTTCCAATCTGGAGTATATCTATAAGCAATTTCGAGAGCGTATCCCTTCAGAGATAGTCAGTATTAAGACACATGGAGATCGAACCCTTTTTTTTGATTTTCTTCCATTTGAGGTCGGTAAGATCATGGGATATTCGACTCGAGTACAACTGTACACTGTTCCAGGACAAGTCAAATATGACGCTACTCGAAGACTTGTGTTAAAAGGGGTTGATGGCATCGTATTCGTAGCGGATTCTTTGACGGTTCAGCGGAAAAAAAATCTGATTTCCCTTAAAAACCTTCAGGCTAACCTGGCAGCTCACAAAAAAGATATTTTTCGTGTTCCCCTGGTTCTGCAATACAACAAAAGGGATCTGGAAGAGCGTGGAATTCCCATCCTTTCCCTTGAAACCCTCGAAAATGATCTGAACCGCCAGTTAAAAGTCCCCTCATTTCCCGCAAGCGCAGTAAATGGAGACAATGTGGTGCTCACCCTTAAGAAAATTATTGCACTTACGATGGCATCCTTTCAGAAAAGGCTTTAGCAGGAGAATCATTTCATGCATTCAAAACGTATTGTTACCGATGGCTTAGAGCTTGAAAAACAGTTAGATGATCTTTTGGGTCATGACAGCCCATCCGGGATTTCAACAAGTGATTCAAAAATGGAGAGTCCCTCTGTGTCGCCTCTTACATCTCTGAAATCAATCGTTATATCCATGGATTGGGAAATTAACGATCTTATTCTAAAAGAGTTGATTCAGGAGCTGAACCGGCTAAAGGCTGTTTTTCAACAAGACGGGATCGTTGTGAAGTCGCTTCAATTATTGGAAGCGATTGGAAAGTATATTCAGCAAAAGAAGGCACGGACCCATCCGGATTCCATCAGACTGCTGCAATCCATTTATCGCGACTTGGAAATTCTCTTGCTGTCCAAAGGAATTTCAGAAACTGTCAGACGAAATATTCTTGTTGATGAAGTCGCTCAGTTTATGAAGCTAAAGGAAAAACTGGCGCTACCTCCCAGGCCCATGGCTGGGTATCTTGCCGGTGAATCAGAAATTGCTTCAACCTTTGTGGACCGACCTTCTTCGGAATCGGCACTCCAGGGCAAGATTGTATCTGATAAAGAACGGATGCCTTCACATGAAGTCGTTCTTTATGCCCTTAAAGAAATAAAGAAGTACATTCACACGGAGTTCAGTACGTTAAGAACTGAACTCAAGTTGTGACGAAAGTGCGGCTAATCCGAAACGCGTATGGTATGTTTTTGTGAAGAATGCGGAGAAAAATATATTCTGCCGCAACACTTATCCAGTATTCCTGCAGAAGTTCAATGCCGAATCGGTCATGACATTTTTAAGATTCCGCAATCTGCTTTAAAAAGCAGTCAAACTGAACAAATGGATAAAGCAGAAGGGGGATGACAGAGGGAAGTAAAACCCCTTTCGCTTCGCTTCCTGCAATCAGACGATAGATCCAGAGATGACAATTCCAGCAGCCAAAGACTATTGCGCTATTCCGGCCTATCCTGTAGAAGACCCTTGGCAAGTTTTCGCCCGACAGAGGTTTAACGATTCTCTCGTTGTATGATGCCCTTGTTGATATGCGGTATCCCCATTGTTCGAAGCTCAGGGGCTGGTGGACACCGTAATTTATTCTGACACTTCAGTCGCATCAGAGCAGCGACTCTCTGTTCGGCGAATTGCCATTTTATATCGCAGCATGGGGTTGCTCCAGCAAAATATTTTCAAACTCTTTGAAACTGCCAGAGTTTCAAGCTTTCTGGCGGAGGTTTTTAAATCATGAGTGCAACTGTCGCCCAAATGCAGCCAGATCTGAATGCCAAGTTTCGAGAGGCTGAGATGTATCAGTCCATGGGGCTTCTGGAAGCCAGTCTGGAAATTTATTGCCACTTGCTTTCAGATTCAAGAATGTCAGATCCGCAAATGAAAGAGAATATTCAAAGCAGGGCATCTTCCCTTCGTACGCAAATCCAGGAAATGGAGAAAGAAGATGTCGGCAAAGTCACCCAGAAAGAGCTTTCCATTCTTCAGGCCAGCCCCATTGCTGATGAGACTCCTGAAACTCTGATGGAAAGCGCCGCCGCCCTCAAAGAGCTTGGACTGCTCAAAGAATCTGTCATCGAGTATGAAAAAGCATTTGCAAAAAATCCCTTTGCTCCTGATCTGATGAATCGGCTCATTGGCTGTCTGTTTCATCTTCACACCCCACGCCAGGTTGTGGATCATTTTTCCAGCCTGATTCATACTCAGGGTATTGGACAGCATGAACAAGCCAGACTTGTTTTCGGTATGGGGCTTGAGTTTGAAAAGCGGAAGCATAAGGATTATGCAATTGAACTGTATAAATCTGCTCTTGAAATGGGTCCGGGGGACAAAGAAACCGAGTTGAGATTGAATGCCCTTATGACGCAAATGGTGCCGGGGTCGCGTTACGATTATCTGATTCATCAAAAATTAATTTCTCCAGGGCAGCTTCAGAAGGCGCTGGTCATTTCTCAAAAAACTCGAAAAAGCGTGGAATTTGCTCTCATGGAAGGGTTCCACTTGAAAAAAGAAGATATCGGCAAATCCCTGTCCATGTTTTACGGTTGTCCGTTCGCATTCTTTGATCCCAAGCATCCCGTTCCTTTTGAACTCATTCGCAGATTAAAAAAATCATTTCTGATGCATAATGTATGGGTTCCCCTGGACTGGGGGAAAAATGTCTTGAGAATCATTGTGGATGACCCGAAGGATATCCGGAAAACCGATGACATAAGAGCCCTGATCAAGATTCCCAACATTGAGCTTTTAGTGGGAATCAAAGAAGATATTATTCAGTTTATCAATCTGTTTTACGAAGAGAAGGCAGTAGATACCATGGAAGCGTCTCTAGATTATAATGAGATTGTTCCTGATATCAGCTATGATGAAGAAACTGAAGATGCCGTTGAGTCTATGGATGAATCCACCAGCCAGGTGGTCCGTCTGGTGGATCAGATTCTGGTGATGGCTTACCGGAGCGGTGTTTCGGATATTCATATTGAACCCTCGCCAGTGACCAATAAAACAGGAATCAGGTTCCGAATGGATGGTGTTTGTCAGGAATATCTGAAGGTTCCCAATAACATGGCCAGAGGGATTCTATCCCGGATCAAGATCATGTGCAATCTGGATATATCCGAGCGCCGGCTACCTCAGGACGGGAAAATTAAGTTTCGCAGAAAAGGTGTTCCTCCTTTCGAGCTTCGGGTGGCAACCATTCCAACAGCAGGTGGATTTGAAGATGCAGTGCTAAGGCTTCTGGCAAAGGCCGGGGCTATGAAACTGGCACAGATGGGACTGCATGAGCGGAATCTGAAGATCATGGAAAGGTTATTGGTTCAGCCTTATGGCTTGATTTTGGTAGTGGGTCCGACGGGTTCCGGGAAAACCACGACCCTTCATGCCGCCTTAGGCCACATTAATAAACCCGGCATCAAGATCTGGACTGCCGAAGATCCAGTTGAAATAACGCAGGATGGGCTGCGACAGGTTGAGGTAAAACCTCGAATTGGCCTGGATTTTGCCAGAGTCATGCGATCTTTTCTTCGATCAGACCCCGATGTGATCATGATTGGTGAAATGCGCGATGAAGAGACGGCATCCATCGGCATCGAGGCTTCTTTAACCGGGCATCTTGTGTTTTCGACCTTGCATACCAACAGCGCGCCGGAAACCATTACCCGGCTTCTGGACATGGGGATGAATCCCCTGAACTTTTCAGATGCGTTTTTGGGCGTTCTGGCCCAGCGGCTCGTCAGAACCCTTTGCACCAACTGTCGTCAGTCCTACCATCCAACTGAGGAAGAATTTGGTGATATTGTCACTGCTTACGGTCCTGAAGCCTTAAAACTGACAGGCATTGCCAATACACCGGATTTTGTCCTCTATCGGTCGGTAGGCTGTGATGCCTGTGCCGGAAGTGGATACAAGGGCCGGATGGGAATCCATGAACTCTTGGAGGGAACCAAGGAGATCAAGCGGTTGATTAAAAAGCAGGCATCTGCTGAAGATATTTTCATGCATGCGGCCATTCAAGGGATGATCACTTTGAAACAAGATGCGATTCAAAAAGTTTTTCAAGGTCTTACCGATATGAAAGAGGTTAACAGGGTCTGTATCGGATGACCCTCTTCAGTCAATAACTTATCTCCCAGCTATAGACTTCCAGCAAAAGCTTTTGGATGCGTTATCGGTCGGGTATGTACGAAAAAGTACTACCCCCTCCCTACTGCCTTCCCAAAATCATTTTCTGAAAGTCTATATTGCAGCCGCGGGGTATGGCATTTTATATGGTGAAATAATGGGTAAAAATGCGCTGGTAGTGGATAACGATTTCTTTTTTGTCGAATTTATGACCGAGATTCTCCAGGAACGCGGGTATGAAGTCGCTAAAGCTTATGATGGCAAGGAAGGCATTACCAGACTTAAGGAAAAACCTGTGGACGTTTTATTTGTAGATATGGTCATGCCCAAGATCGACGGCAGGCAGATGATTCAATATACCCGACAGCGGTTTCCCGATGCCCGGTTTCCGATTGTTGCAATATCCGGGACCTTGATTGAACAAATTGAAAATATCCATAAATTCGGAGCTGATTATTATATCGCAAAAGGTCCTATCGGAACCATGTCCGGTCATATCAACCGGTTTATGGACAGGCTGGAAAAACAGTCTTTTCCGTTTCCCGATCATGCGGAAGTCCTTGAACCGGTAAAACTGTATTCTCGGCAATCCACAGCCGAACTGATTGATGTTTTGGATTTTCAGGAAGCGATTCTTAGATGCATCGGAGTGGGAATATTTATAGCAGACAAAGATGCCGCAATCATCCGAGTCAATGCAAAGGGGCTGGAGATTATTCAAAAATCAATAGGGGATGTTCTGAACTGCCATGTCACAACGATTTTCCATCCTTTAGAGAAATTCAAACTTGTCAATGAGTTAAGAAAAATTGTCCGCCATCCTGAGTTGCAGCAGATCGTTTTTTCAGCATCCATTAATTCTAAAAAGATTCGCAATACCGTATCGCTTCTAGAAGTGAATAATGAGATTGCCGGTTGGGTCATTGTCATGGAGGAAATGAACCAGTGGGAAGAATAAACGTAAAAAACATTCAGTCCATTCATCAGAATTCGGCCTGTTCGGGATAATCAATCGTTGCCTTTAGTGCAAGGGCGTGGATCAAAAAAACAGGCCTTGTCATTAACGCTGATAAGCAGGCAATTCGGCCGCCAATGATGGGGAAGGTCATTGACAAAAGCACAGATCGCCTGACTAAATTTATTGTTTGAGCAGGGTTTCAAACAGTGCGGGAATATCAAGAAGCGGAGATATATCGCCATTTTCCATGATGCCGATTCCGGAATAAATACGGGTTCTGGCGATCAGTTCACTGACATGTAGAATCATTATCGGCCGGTTTCCGATAATGCTGTCCACAGCCAAACTCAAGGAAATAACTTCTGGCAGAACCGACGGTATCGGCTGGGTTTTGATTTTATGACTCTCGGACCGAAGATTTAGAATATGCTTCGGTTCATCGAGTGATTGATTCACACAAAACAGTTCTCTCAGGTTCAGACAGGATTCGGGCAAAGCACACGTTTTTTCGGTCTGATGCGCAACGGATTCCAGGGCGGATGTGGGGACGGCCAGTAAGAAGGGGCCGACCTTAAATACAACCGCATAAATCACGGACAGAGAAACTGGCAACTGAATGGTAACGGTCGCGCCTTTCTGAGGGACCGATGCGATGGACAATTTCCCGCTAAGATATTCAACGGCCTGAGCCACAACATTCATGCCTATTCCCCTGCCAGACATCTCATTGACCGTTTTGGAGGATGAATATTCGTTGCTTAATATGGTGTCATAAAATATTTTCTCCGTCATATCGACAATCTCTTCAGGGCTCATCCGACATTTTATTTGCAAATGCTGAATGATGGCGTCCCGATCAATGCCGCTTCCATCGTCATGAACCCGAATGATGAGGCTTTCCTTGTCACTTTCGGCTTCTATAACAATGCGTCCTTTTTCCGGTTTGCCGAGACGCAGCCGTTCTTCCGGCATTTCAATGCCATGTGCAATTGAATTTCTGATAATGTGGATCAAGGGTTCCCGGAGCCGTTCCAAAAGCGCAATGTCAGCACGGATGTTTCCCCCGGTTACCTCCAAGGAAACGCGCTTTCCCAGGGATCTGGCCTGCTGATGAATGGTGGAGCTGTATATAGCGACAAAATCTTCAATGGACATCAGTCGCAACTGAGCCAGTCGAAAATACAACCCCTTGATCATGGACATGTAATGATCAATCCAGCCTTTGACACTGGCGTATTCCTTTGGGATCGGCGGAAGTGTCGTTTCAAGCATCAGGATTTCACGTGAATATCCCAGCAGCTCTTCAATCTGGGCATAGGGAATCCGTACCTGATCAATGGGATCCATCCTGACTGTGTCCGGTTCAACCGTAGTGGTTTTTTGCAATACAGACGCGGCATTCGTTGAGGGGTCCTGCGACAGCCGTTCCATAATCCGGCGATACCTTTCCTGTAATTCCCTGGAATCCATGTTGTCAATTTGATCCACCAGGGATTTCAGCATACCGGCGCCGTCAAACATCATCTGAATTGCGGATGGCCCTGCAGTTGCAGCATTGTTTTGAAATGCCAGACACCAGCTCTCCATCGCATGGCTGAGCTGGGCGATGTTTGTCTTGCTCATGGCACTGGCCATTCCTTTTATGGAATGCATTTTTCCATGAAGATCGCTCCACAGCCCGATATCGGATGGATGGTTATCAATCTGAATCAGCACCTGATCAATCTGATCCAGGTATTTTCCGGATTCCTGAGTAAAAATTTTACGATATTTTTCCAGGTCCATAGCTCAATTTCAAAAGCCGGGTCCAAAGGCTGTCCGGCGTTATCAGATCAATCTTTTGCCCGTGTGCGGTTGAAGCACCCTGATGAATGGCCTGGTCATCGATCCGAACGAGTCCGACAACGACATCGGGAATGATGGCCAGTTTGTTCCTGTTCCACTTCATCAGGATGATTCGGGAATGCGAATTCACGAGAGATATCTTTTGGTTGAAAAGAATTCCGGCATCGATCACATCGTAGAGCTCGCCCCGGTAAAACAAAAGTCCTATATGACATTTAGGCATAAACGGCGCCGAAAAAATTTTGACATTCTCGATCACCCGGTTGACATGCTGCGCATCGAGACCATAAAGGCGGCCATCGATCGAAAACGCTACAATTTCCATTTCAGCCTGCCGTCAGTTTGAATCGCTGTTGGGTCTGCATCATCTTCTCTGACAATTCGTTCAGGGCCTTCATGGTCGCGACAATTCCTTTCATGTCCGCATTCTGATTTCGGGTTGCCTGTATGGTCTTTTGGGCTGCCTGAAGATTCTCAAAAGCCAGCCGGGACAAATCCTGAAACTGACTCATGAATTTTCTCATTTCTTTCACCTGCTTTCCGGTCACATCCTGAATGTCTTTTACCTCTAAATAAATATGATTCACATTGGCCAGGGTATCCCCAAATGCGGTAATTGTGCTGTGAATGATCTGTTCTCCGCTGCTCAGGCCTTCCTGGTTTTTTCGTAAAGAAATGATGACTTCAGCATTATCCTGAAGAATTCCCTGAACAATTTTTCCGATTTCCTTGGAGGATATCTTGGAATTTTCCGCCATGGTCCGAATCTCTTCCGCGACCAATGCAAATCCTTTTCCCATTTCGCCGGCGCGGGTGGCTTCGATGGATGCATTCAGGGACAGCAGATCGGTCTTTTGGGCGATTTCCTCGATGATGCGAACCACCATGCGGATTTTATCCACTTCAACAGCCAGTCGATGGATGGGTTTGGCATACTCGGTCATCTGTTGAAGTGAGACCTTAAACTGAATCAGAGTTTCCCTGGCGCTGGCCTCTCCGGTTTCACTCTTTACTTTGGCATCGGCAATACGGGTGACGGTTCGTGCCGACTGTCCGGCCATTTCTTCCATAACCAGCAGTCCTTCAGCAATCTGTTCAGCGGTTTTTTTGGCCAGTGCCGACTGACGTCCCGACCCTTTGGCAATGGTCAGTGCGGATTGATCGATTTCGCAATTGTTTTGAACGATTCGTCTCATGAAATCATTCAGTTGAATCTTGGTCAATTGAATCTGATCAAACAGGTTTTTCATATCCAGAATCATTCGCCTCAACTCCTGAACCATTTGGGAAAAGATATCCTCCAGATCACGAACTTCATCATTTGAAATTCGGGCAATTTCGCTGGAGAGATCTCCGGAGCTGATTTCCCGTGCAGAGTTGATGAGCATGTTTAGTCTTTGCACCAGTGAACTTGAAAATATGATGCCGAACAGCAGTCCAAATCCCAGGGCGAAGACAGTGGATAAGGCCTGTGCCAGGAAAAAATTATGGGTCAGATAATTGACAATGCCCACTACGGTCATGACGGTCAAAAGCAACCCCAGAAACGCCAGAAGCAGCTTGTTTTTCAGACTGGTTCTTCCCATTGATGCATATCCTCCATGGCAATAATCCAGCCGATGGCTTCCTGCTCGATTCGGTGTATGGAAACAATCACCCGCAAGTGCAGATCGTCTGTATCAACTTCAAATGAAACACTTTTTCTATTTCGATTCCGGGCCACCGATTTCAGGGCGGTGATCAGTTCGGTTTTTTTCGACTCGGGCAGCAGCGTCGTGACATGACTGTTCAGTATCGCTTCCATGGACTTGTTGATCATGGATAGCCCCAGATCATTGGTACGAATGATTTGCGCGTCCCGATCGATCACAAACAGGCCAAGGCCGATACTGTCAAAAATGCCTTCTTGAAACTCCATCGTCTCAATTAACTCGGCGGCGGATTGTCGTGGAAACAGCCTTGTCGTCTCAATGATTTCATCTGATGCCGAAAGGGCCTGTTTTTCAATTTTATCCAAAAATCTGGAGATATGATCAGCCATGGTTTCAATCGGCCCTTTGGCAATATAGTAATCAGCGTCAATTTTTTGAATATCCTCATTACCATAAATCATGGAGCCGGAAATGGCAACTATGGGAAAGCGGTGCTTGGCGAACTGCTTCCGCGTGAACTGAATCACTTGTTTTCCATCGATTTTGGGCATGATTATATCCACAAACAACAGGTCAACAGATGCTTCACGCAATCGGGTTATGCCGCCTTTGCCATCATATGCCTTGCTGACCACATAGCCTTTTTTTTCGAGAATATCCGAGAGAAATTCAACGAAAAAAAAGTCATTGTCAATAACCAGAGCCTGTTTTTGCATATCCTGATTCTCCTTTTTACCGTTCACTCAATGCAGACACGATTGGCTTCCCGAATATCGTAAATCCCAGTAGCACTTTTTGTATGGCATCCTATTTCAAAGTCGCTATTCCTTCTTCGCTTGTCTTGATAAACAATGCTTCTGAGTGGGCCTGTTTTTGAAGATGCGCTTGATTTAAGGTGTTCCATCCATCGGCTCATGGGCTCCCATTCGCCCTTTATATCCGCTGCCGGAACATACATCGCAGCCAGTGGGCCTAAAAGCATCATATTCGTTGATCAGTCAATGCCGGTTTTTCTGGTTATAACGGTTTTGGGGGAGTCTGATTATTTGGTGCACAATTTATTGTGGATGGAAATATGCTAAATCGCAACAAAGGGGGTATCTCCTTAGGTTGAATAACAAAGGAGGGGGTGTGCGAGTGAAAGATCCCCCCCTACTTTCTCTCTACATCCTCCGACTTGCTCTTATACTCACGCCCCCCCACTCACTTTCGTAGCGCCGCATGCGCCGCTGCCAGGCGCGCAATGGGAACCCGGAACGGAGAGCAAGACACATAAGTCAATCCCAGTTCATGGCATAAGTGAATGGACTGGGGGTCCCCGCCATGTTCACCGCAAATTCCGCATTCCAGATCGGGTTTAACGGACCGGCCCTTGATCAGGGCGGTTTTCATCAGCTCTCCCACACCTTCCCGATCGATGGTGGTAAAGGGATTGTGCGGCAGAATGCCTGCTTCCAGATAGTGGACCAGAAAACTGGCTTCTGCGTCATCCCGTGAAATTCCAAAAGTCGTTTGCGTCAGGTCATTGGTTCCAAAGGAAAAGAATTCGGCGTATTCGGCGATCTTTTCGGCTGTCAGCGCTGCACGGGGAATCTCGATCATGGTTCCGAATTTATAATCGATATCCATGCCCCAGTCATCCATGACCTTTCGGGCTTCCGCCTCAAGGATCTCACGCTGGCACTTCAGCTCGTTCACATGGCAGGTGAGCGGGATCATGATTTTCGGATGAACATGAATGCCTTCCTTGGTGGCCATGCAGGCGGCCTCAAAAACCGCCTTGACCTGCATGATGGTAATCTCCGGAATGTGGATCCCCAGACGAACCCCGCGCATTCCCAGCATGGGATTCGATTCTCTCAGATTCTCCAGTCGTTTTAGAACATTCTCCTTGGCGCGTATCTGATTGAGCAGCTCATCGAGTTCCGTAAGATTGGCGGCCTGTTTGATTCGAAGCTTTAAATCTGCCAGATCCCGAATCAGATCAACATGGTTGGGCAAAAATTCATGAAGCGGCGGATCCAGCAGTCGAATGATGACCGGAAGCCCGTCCATGATCTTGAAGATGCCATAAAAATCTTCCCGCTGAAACGGCAGAATCATGTCGAGAGCTTCGCGCCTTTCGATGGGTAGATCGGTCATGATCATTTTCTGAACAAAGGGAAGCCGTTCGGTTTCAAAGAACATATGCTCGGAGCGGCAGAGGCCGATGCCTTCGGCCCCGTATTCCCTGGCCCGGGCGGCATCCCGCGGGTAGTCGGCATTGGCCCAGACGCCAAGGCGCCGGTATTTATCCGCCCATGATAGCAGCTTGATGAGCCAGGGGTCGTTGATGTCGGGGATGGTGGTATTGAGTTTCCCGAGGTAAACCTCTCCGACGGTGCCGTCAATCGAGATCCAGTCACCTTCCCGAATGATCTTGTCCTTCATCATGATGCGGCGTTTGATCATGTCAATTCTCAGATCAGTTAAGCCGACCACGGCAGGCTTTCCAAACTGCCGGGCGACTAACGCCGCATGGCTGGTTCTGCCGCCCCGGCTGGTCAAGATGCCCTGTGCCGCCAGCATGCCGTGAACGTCATCCGGCCGGGTTTCGGCCCGAACCATGATCACCTGTTTGCCTTCCTGTTTGGCCCATGATTCTGCCAGATTGGCATCCAGCGCCACCACGCCGATGGCTGCGCCCGGGGAGACATTCAGGCCGGTTCCCAGGAAATCGCCCGAAGTTTTGGCCGCCTGTCTGGACTTGCTGTCGAACTGGGGGTGGAGAAAAAAATCCACATGATCCGGAGTCACTCTTAAGACTGCTTCTTGGCGGGTAATGAGCCCTTCTTCCGCCATATCCACGGCAATGCGAACCGCTGCCTGTGCGGTTCGCTTTCCATCGCGGGTCTGCAGCATCCACAGCTTGCCTTTTTCAATGGTAAACTCCACATCCTGCATTTCGCGGTAGTGGTTTTCAAGGCGTCTGGCAATGGCTTCAAATTCCGCATAGGCTCTGGGCATTTCCGATTTCAACTGAGAAATGTCCTTGGTCAATCGGATTCCGGCTACAACGTCTTCGCCCTGGGCGTTAGTCAGGTAATCCCCTTCAATTTTATTCTCACCGGTGGAGCCGTTGCGGGTCATGGCAACGCCGGTGGCGCTGTCGTTGCCCATATTACCAAAAACCATTGTTACAATGCTGACAGCGGTACCCAGGTTATGCGCAATCCCAGCCGCATTCCGATAGTCTATGGCCCGTTTGCCGTTCCAGCTTTTAAAAACCGCCTCGGTTGCCAGGCTGAGCTGTTCATAAGGGTCTGTCGGAAATTTATGTTTGGAATGACGTCTGAAAATTTTCTTGAATTCATCGGTAACGGCTCTCCAGTCCTTGCCGGAAATCTCTGCATCGCTATCAACCCTTGCGCGTTGACGGGTTGCTGTGATCACTTCTTCAAAATGTTCATCGGGGATACCCATGACCACACTGCCAAACATCTGAATCAGCCGGCGATAGGCATCATAAACAAAGCGCTCATCTTCGGTCAGTCGGACCATGCCTTCTGCGGTTTCATCGTTCAGTCCAATGTTCAAAACCGTATCCATCATGCCGGGCATGGAAAACTTGGCGCCAGATCGGCATGAGACCAGAAGGGGGTTTTCCGCATCGCCGAATGTTTTTCCGGTTCTGGTTTCAACCTCATGAAGGGCCTGAAGCTCCTGGTCCCACATGCCTTCGGGAAAAATGCTGCCTGAGGCCAGATAGGCATTGCAGGCTTCGGTGGTTACGGTAAATCCCGGGGGTACGGGGACATCGATCCTGGCCATTTCGGCAAGGTTTCCACCCTTGCCGCCCAGAAGGCCGCGAACCGCATCCCGGCTTCCGCCAACATACGCTTCAACCTGTTGAACTTCATCAAAGAGATATACCCATTTTCTTGTCATCTTTTTTTGCCTCTTTTCCGGTAAATTGTCTTAAGATGTCATTTTCGGTCTCTTCCCAGATGAGATAAGGACAGAATCCGGTGACGTCGATTTATCGCCATCCGTTGTCCTGTCGGGCCATGAAACACATTATCTTGAAAATAACCACATCCTGTCCTGCTAGTTGCGGGCTGGCCAAAAGATATTCTGGCCGCGCTCCCAGGAATTTTCATTTGTGGGGTGAATCGTTCGCTGCTTGATGATTCTTTACTTATAGAAAAAATGATTTCTTCTGTCAATCCGGAAAGCCGGAAAACATAAATACTTTAAATGGATGCAGGAAATTATATTCATGGTGGCTGAAAATCCGTAACAATCTTGGTGCGATGATGGTCTTTACATCGAGCGTTAATAAGGGTATTGTCAGTTCGCATCAATGGTAAGGCTATGAATGTATTGTCGAGTTTTTGAACTCGGCATCAACAACGGTCACTCATAAAATCAGGAGGATTGAGAATTGGACAAGCTGGATGCCATTTTTTCACCTCAATCGGTTGCTGTCATCGGGGCCTCGACAACGCCGGGTAAAGTCGGGCATGATATTTTTGCCAATATCCTGAAGGGGGGATACCAGGGAACCTTGTATCCTGTAAACCCTATCGCCAGATCCATTCTCAGCGTCAGGGCCTATCCTTCGATAACCTTGATTCCCGATAATATTGATCTGGCAATGATCATCCTGCCCCCGAAGATCTGTCTGAGCGCTGTTGAGGAGGCCATTCAAAAAGGGGTCAAGGGCATCGTCATCGTGTCTGCGGGTTTCAGGGAAGTGGGGGTGGAAGGGCTTGCGATCGAGAATCGGATCGTTTCCATGTGCCGGGAGGCGGAAATCCGGGTGATTGGGCCGAACTGCCTGGGCGTCATCAACCCCCTTGCAGCCGTGCAGCTGAATGCCAGCTTCTCTGCAAGAATGCCTAAACCCGGTAATATTTCCTTTATCTCGCAAAGCGGAGCGCTATGCACGGCAGTACTTGACTTTGCCGCGGACCGGGATTTCGGGTTTTCAAAATTCATTTCCATCGGCAACAAGGCCGATGTGGATGAGCTGGATCTGCTGCGGTATCTGCATAACGATAAGGATACCGAAGTCATTATGATTTATCTGGAAGAGTTGCGAAGAGGCCATGAATTTATCGATGAAGTTCGGGAAATCACCTCCGGTGAGCGGCCCACCCCGATTCTGGCCATCAAATCCGGAAGAACCCATGCAGGAGCAGCGGCCGCAGCCTCCCACACCGGCGCGCTGGCAGGCTCGGAGGCGGTTTATGACGCCATTTTCAACCAGTCCGGCATCATTCGGGTGGATTCCATTGATGAACTCTTTGATTTTGCAACCGCCTTTGCCTACAAAAATCTCAGCAATCTGGGAAAACTGAGAAAAAAGATTCCCGAGGGAAATCGCGTTGCGATTATCACCAACGCGGGCGGTCCGGGAATTGTGGCAACAGACATGACCGTATCCTCTGGCCTGCAGCTGGCTCAGTTTCACAGTGAAACCCTGGAAGCCCTTTCGAGCCATCTGCCGCAGACGGCCAATATCCATAATCCCGTGGATGTGATTGGTGATGCGGCCCAGGATCGGTATGAAAATGCGCTGGCGGCCGTGGTCCGGGATGAAGGGGTTGACGGTGCTCTGGTCATACTGACCCCCCAGTCCATGACCAACGCGCTGGGTACGGCCGAGGCCATTGCCCGAATCGCCCGGCGCACGCCCAAGCCCATTTTGTGTTGTTTTATGGGAGTGGTGGATGTTTCTGCCGGGGTCAAATATCTTCAGGAGCAGGGGATCCCGGTTTATAAATTTCCGGAAAACGCGGCCAAAGCCTTTGGTGCCCTGTATAAATACTCCAGATGGTTGAACCGTCAGATTATGGCGCATTTTACTTTTTCACATGATTCGGATCGGGCGTCCCGGATCATTGAAACCTGTATCCAGGAGGGACAACATCATCTGGGAGAATTGGAAGGCCTGGATCTGCTGGCCTGTTACGGGTTCCAGGTTCTGCCGACCCGTCTCGCCGAAAGTCCTGAAGAAGCCGCCGGGATTGCGGATCAGATCGGGTATCCGGTGGTGATGAAAATCGTGTCCCCTCAGATCCTCCACAAATCCGACGCCGGAGGGGTTAAGGTCGGTCTCGCAACGGCTGAACAGGTAAAGGCAGCCCATGTTGCCATTACCCAAAATGCGGCAGCCTATGATCCAAAGGCGGTGATTCGCGGGGTTCTGGTGCAAAAAATGGCCCCTCGCGGAGAAGAGGTCATTCTGGGAATGAGCCGGTATCCGGTGTTCGGGCCGCTGCTCATGTTCGGCACCGGCGGCATCTTTGTGGAGGTGTTTCAGGATGTGATATTCCGGTTGGCGCCGATTCAGCGGAATTCCGCCCGCACCATGATTCGGGGGATAAAAGGGTATAGGCTTCTGGAAGGGTTCAGAGGCAGGCCCAGGGTTGATCTGGCCGTTCTGGAGAAACTGCTGGTAAGCTTTTCGGATCTGGTCTGCCGGTATCCGCAGATTCAAGAAATCGATGTCAATCCGCTGCTGGTTCATGCGGAAGGGCAAGGTGCTACCGTTGCCGATTGCCGTATTCTCCTGGCTTCCCCTGGAAATCTGGGCGGGCTGAAGACTGAAGGTTGAGGGAATTTTCAATCATCAATAGCCTTCAGCCTGTCTACCTGATTACTAAAGGATGTGTGTGAAGGTTATTTACCCAGTCATTCTGGCGGTTCCGGAAGCGGATCGCCTATTGCGGGGCCGCGAAAAGGTTACCCGGTTGAGCGCACTTGCCCGCCATGCCGTTCAGCTTTCGGCAGATCAAAGTGGCATCAAACTTGGCGAGTTGATAAAATCGCCGGAAGGCGCGCCACTTCCTACTGGCGGCTATTTCTGGTCCCTGGCCCATAAAACTGAGCATGTGGCCGGGGTTGTGGCTGATTTTCCCATAGGTATGGATATCGAGAAAATCAGACCCTGCGCACCAGGGCTTTATCGCATGACGGCGGATGAGGCGGAATGGAAACTGGGAAAGACGGTAAGCGATCTGCTGTTTTTCCGCTACTGGACGGCCAAGGAAGCGGTGTTGAAATCCGTCGGAATCGGACTGAAAGCGCTTTCCCAGTGCCGGGTCATCGAGATTTTGGATGACCATCATCTAATTTTATTTTTCAACCATCAACAGATGAGCGTTGAGCACTTTTATTTCAATGGGCATATCGCCGCCATTCTTAGCCATACTTCTGTTCAGTGGATTGTTCAGAATAACTTGCGGCAAAAAAAAACGCTCGGTGAAACAGCCCAGAGACGAGATGACCGGAAGAGCATCGAATGACAAATGCAGCTTATTTTATTTCAGACGCCCATCTGGGCGCGGCAGCCCAGGATGCTGAAAGGGAGGCCCGGGTGATTGCGTTTTTGGAAAGCATTACCCACAAGGCCAGCTATCTGTTCATTATGGGGGATTTCTTTGATTTCTGGATCGAATATACGCATGCCATCCGTCCGGATTATTTTCATGTTCTGTATGAGCTCAGACGGCTGAAAAAACAGGGTGTCGAAATTCATTATCTGGCGGGAAATCATGATTTCGCGCTGGGGTCATTTTTGACTGAAACTGTCGGAATTTCCGTTCATCCAACTGGATGCCAGAGTATACGGCTTCAAGGCAAAAACCTTCATATCTGTCATGGAGATGGACTGATTCCTTCAGACCGTGGCTATCGGGTTCTGAGAAAAATCCTGCGAAACTCCCGGTGTCTGAGAATCTATAGACTGCTTCATCCCAATTGGGGTGTTGCGCTGGCAGAGGGCTTTTCCCGAACCAGCAGAAATAAGGTCAACTTCAGGACCCGGGAACGTGAGCGCGAGGCATACCGCCGGATTGCAAAAAATATGCTGAAAGGAACGACGGATATTGTCCTGTTTGGCCATACCCATTATCCGGAGATTCGTTCCTGGAATGGCAAAATCTACTGCAATACCGGAGACTGGATTCAGCATTTTACGTATGCGGTGCTGGAAAATGGAGAAATCCACCTGAAAAAAAACGGAACAGACGATCAAAATATTGACGTCTTACCGTTTTCCCCGGATTGACCGGATGGCATTCACCACGGGCTTTGATTTCCCATCCACGGTAAAAAACCCCCAATACGCTTCCTGGAAATGATCACTTCCGGGAAAATATCCTTTGGTGACCACGGGTTTCCAGGGCGCGTCGAATGCTTCAAAGCAGGAAACGGCTCTGGTTTCCGAAGCAAGGGATTGCTTCAGGATTTCGGACCAGAATGCGCTTTGGTGTGCTTCGGTAAACCCCATCGAAGCGGGCCCTGACGGAAGCCCGGTTTCCTTGACGATAAGGGGCTTGGGATACTGGGATTGCAGTTTGTTTGCCACGTTCAGGACAAAGGCAGCGCCATTTTTGGCATCCGATGGATTAAACCATTTCTCGAACGTGGGATGGATATTGGGAAGAAGCAGATCCAGCTTATTGAAGAAATCGAAATACTCCGGCTTAAGATACAGGAAAAAAGGCTCTGAAGTGCTCAGGGAAACCGACGGAAGCTCCTTTCTGATGCGAAGGACTGTTTTCTCAACATCCGCGGGGGCATAATGCCCGGCGTAAATCCCCTCGTTTCCAATCGAAATGGCAAGTATCAGTTTGGGGTGTTTTTTTGCCAGACGGATCGCGTTCTGGATTTCGATTTCGGATTTCGGATCCCAGATTCCGACGATGATGGCCAGGAATTTCAGCTTTTCAGCAACGGCAGGAACATGTTCGAGGCCGTTGCCGCAGGAATAGGTGATGAGGCTGTCGAAGTCAGCGCGCAGCAGCCTCAGATCCTCTGTAATGCCTTCCAGGGATGCCGGTTGCGCCAGCCCGTTGACCACTGAAAAGCTTCTTGGGGTATAAGACATGAACCGGGCATTTTTTAGGGCCGTGTCCATGTTGGGAGTGCCTGCATCCGCAGTCGCCATGACCCACAGGGACAGAAGCATCGCCCATAAGACACATCGGGAAGTTTTCATTAAAATTTCCTTACCATACTCTGCAAATCAGGCCTTTTAGATATGTTCCTTCCGGGAACTCAAGGGCTGTGGGGTGATCGGATGCCTGATAGAGCCTGCGAACGATCTGTCCGTTTCGGCCCGCATCCCTTGCCGCGTCCGCGACAATTTTTTGAAACAGATCCGGCGGCATCAATCCCGAGCAGGAAAAAGTAATCAGTGTTCCGCCGGGGTTCAGGAGTTTTGCCGCCAGAAGGTTGATGTCCTTGTATCCCCTGCATGCCTTGGGTATTTGGCTTTGGGATTCGGCAAACTTGGGGGGATCCAGAATGATTACATCAAATTTGCGCCGACTGTCCCGGAAACGACGAAGGGTGTGAAACACGTCTTCGGGCAGGTAATGCATGCGGGCAGCATTCAGTCCGTTCAGCTCGGCCTGTTCCCTGGCCTGCTCCAGAAGGGCAGCGGATGATTCAATGTTGGTGACGTTTTCAGCGCCCGCGGCCAGCGCAGCCACGCCAAAAGCGCCGGTATAGGCAAAGCAGTTCAGCACCTCGGCCCCTTTGCAGAATGCTGGAATCATGGCGCGGTTTTCCCGCTGATCCAGGTAAAACCCGGTCTTATGCCCTTTCAAGACATCCACCCGGAACTGGAGATTGCCTTCCTGAATCTGGATCCGCTCCGGCGGACAGTCGCCGCTGAGGACTCCGGTGCGCGGGAGGAGACCTTCCTTTTCACGAACCGCCACATCCGAGCGTTCGTAAATGCTCTTGCAGGGACCGTTTTCCAGTACCTCGCTGTGCAGAGTACTGGAAAACTGTTCTTCCAATATCCGCACAATATCGGTTTTCCAGTGCTCCGCTCCGGCGGAAAGAAACTGGCACACCAGATAATCCCCGTATTTATCAACGGTAATGCCGGGAAGTCCATCGGATTCGGCATGGATCAGCCTGCATGCCGAAAAATTCTGTTGGGTTCCCGGAAGGGTTCTGGCCAGAATCGCCCGTGAAATCCGGTTTCGGAAAAAGCCGATCGAAATTTCCTCGTCCTGAGTAAATGACCAGATTCGAACGGCAATCTGAGAATACGGGGAAAAAGCGCCTTTTGCCAGCCAGGTTCCGTTTGCGGATACGACATCAACGGTATGACCCGAATCGATCGGTCCGCTGATCGCATCGATAGCACCTGAAAACACCCAGGGGTGGCGGTTGAGAAGGGATTTTTCCCGGCTTTTTTTGAGTCGAATGGTTGGCATATTCACAAAATGTGGTAATGGGGTCAGGAGGTCGGATTTCTCCTTACCCGACAGAAATGGAATTAGGATGCGTAAGAATTTCACCGAACATGGCGGCTTCACCCTGGAATCTGATGACCCGGGCCTTTGCCAGCGTGTTTTTGATGTGATCGTTGCCTTCAATCATCACCGGAATATAATTGGACGTCATGCCCTTTAACCAGCCGGTGGCGTCATCGCGCACCCCTTCGATCAGGATTTCCACGTTCTTTCCGATATGGCTATGAAAAAAAGATTTTTTTTTGGCTTTGCCAAGCGCCCTGAGGGCACGGCTCCGGGTCTTAACCACCGAATGGGGAATCTGATCTGCAAAGTCATAAGCCGGCGTGCCTCTTCTGGGCGAAAATGGAAAGACGTGCAGATAGGTTATTGGAAGCGCCTCGATAAGTGAAAGCGTCCGATCAAACGCGGCGTCGCTCTCGCCGGGAAATCCGACCAGGATATCCGCGCCGATGGCGGCATCCGGGATCCGGTCATGAATTCTGCATACGAGATGATGAAACATCTCCCGTGTATAAGGCCGATTCATGCGCTTTAAGATGTCATTGTCGCCGCTTTGAAGCGGAATATGAAAATGACGACAGAATACCGGTGAGCCGGCAACCCTATCGATCAATTCGTCGGAAACTTCGGCAGGTTCAATGGAGCTGATGCGAATCCGCTCCATCAGAGCGGCGGCTTCAAGGGCAGCCATCAGATCGGTCAGGCAGGTTCCGGGGTTCAGATCCAGGCCATAGTGGCCAAGATGAATTCCGGTCAGAACGATTTCATGAATTCCGTCTGCTTTCAGTCCGCGAATGGATTCCAGCACGGATTCCACCGGCAAGCTTCGGCTTTTGCCCCGTGCAAAGGGCACAATGCAGTAGGCGCAAAAGGCATTGCAGCCATCCTGGATTTTCAAAAATGGCCGGGTGCGCCCTTGGCCCCTTTGCAAACGAAAGTTGGGAAGAGCGGAAGCGTTGGGGTTTGGGAATATCGGCTCTTTGACTTTTTGAGTTTTCGGCGTTTCAGTCAGGGATAGTTTTTCCGGAATCCTTAACTTGTCGCCATGGCCGACAATGTCATGGACGCCGGCGATTCTTTGAATGGCTTCGGGTTCGGTCTGGGCATAGCAGCCGGTAACCAGAATTCTGGCTCCGGGATTGGCGCGAATGGCCTGGCGAATGGCCTGTCGGGATTGCATGGAAGCCTTTTGTGTGACGGTGCAGGTGTTGATGATGCAAAGATCAGCCTCCTTTCCGCCGGCCGGCCGGTACCCCTGATTGAGAAGCGCCAGCTCCAGGGTTTCGGATTCAAATTGATTGACCTTGCACCCCAGGGTTTTGATCGAAAACGTCGTCATCGGGATCGAATGAAATTGACGGCGTTTTCAAGAATGCGGATTCCCGGTGTTACGCCAGGAGCGGCAGTAACGCCATTTCGCCGGTTTGTCTCCTGGATCCGGGTCCAGTCCGGATGATTGGTGAAATGGTGATAGGCTTCAGGGTGCGGCATGAGGCCGAATATCCTGCCGGTGGGATCGCAAATCCCGGCAATATCCCGAGCCGATCCATTGGGGTTATGGGGAAACCTGCCGTTTGCTTCAGTGCCGTCCGGCAGGCAATAGCGCAGCGCGATCTGATGGTTTTCCTCCAGCCGGCTGATGGTGGCAGGGTCTGCATGGAATTTTCCCTCGCCGTGGCGGACCGGGAGTTCAAACCCGTCCATTCCCTTTGTAAATACACAGGGGGAGTCGGGGGCTGCCTTAAGAGAAACCCACTGGTCTCTGAAATTGCCGCAGTCGTTGAAGGTGAGGGCAACTGAACGCTGGCGGTAATCCCCGTCCAGGCCGGGCAGCAGGCCAAGATTCACAAGGGTCTGGAATCCATTGCAAATGCCGATGACCAGATTCCCCTTGTCGATGAATTCCAGAAGCTGCTCGCCGATATGGGTCCCAAGCCGAACCGCGTGAATCACTCCGGCACCGTGGTCATCTCCCCAGCTGAAACCGCCGCCAAAAACCAGGATCTGATAGGATTCCAGTCGAACGGATCCATCCACCAGAGAATTGATGTGTATCCGGGTGGGACTGGCGCCGGCAAGCTCGAAGGCATGAGCAGTCTCGAGATCGCAGTTCAGTCCATAGCCGGTTTGAATCAGAACATTCACATTGCTCATATCAACGCTCCAAAAGGCTTTTTCCAGGCAGTCTTCAGCTCAGTTATCGAAACGCTCAAAAGAGGATCTCCGGATCCTTTCCGGATTTCAAGGTCGCCGGCTTCATCCGTGGTTTTTCCGATGCAGGCAAAGGATTGCCCGGTCATCTGTGCTTCAAACGCCTGCTCATTGTCTGCGGATACGGTGACGATGAAGCGGCCCGCGGATTCCGAGAACAGGGCCTGATCGTCTCTCATGGGTTCTTCAAGCGGAAGATGGGAAAGATCGATGGCCATGCCCAGGTTGCCGGCCATGGCGACCAGCGCCAGATGAATACCCAGGCCCCCGCTGTAAATGCCGTGGCAGGAAGCAACCATGCGGCTTTCAATCGCTTTTGAAAGCGCCCGGTACATCGGAATAAACCGGTCTGGAAAGACCTGAGGAACATTCAGCCCCACATATCCGAAATGGTCATAATATTCGGACCCGCCCAGTTCGCTTCGCGTTTCGCCCAGAACATAGACCCGATCGCCCGTTGCCTTGGGATCCAGGGTGACGCACCGGGTAATATCGGAAATGATGGAGCTGGCAGAAAACTGAAGGGTTTCAAGGGCGGAGACTTTATGGGTTTCGCCATATTTGCCTGCAAGATGTCCATCCACATACATGCTGTCTTTGCCTGAGAGAAGCGGAATCCCGTAAGCCAGACACATCTCCTTAAGGGCCAGGCAGGAGCGCACGAGTTGAGCTGCCTTCAGGCGTCCGTCCGGATTGTTGACTGGGTGATATTGAATGTTGGGCCAGCAGAAATTATCCACTCCGCCGATCTGGTCCATGTCCGCGCCCACGGAAATAAGTCTTCTAACCGCCTCGTCAATGGTGCAGGTTGTCATGGCATGGGCGTCGATCTGTGAATACAGGGGAAGCAGGGCCTGGGTAAAGACGATTCCCCGCTCAGAGGCCAACACCGGGCGGATAACGGACGCATCGCTGGCAACATCCCGGTCTTTCCCCACAAGGGGTTTAACGACGCTCGATCCCTGCACTTCGTGATCATACTGACGGGTGATCCATTCCTTGGAACAGAGATTGGGGCGGGACAGCATGTCCAGAAGCAGGCGGCGGTAATCGCCAGGTGCTTTGAGAACGGGTTCAAAGAATCCCCGGGTTTCCGGACTCTGCCAGTCGGCATCGAATTCCCATTGGGGGAATCCGGATGACAGCAGATCCAGGTCAATCCAGGCACAGGTTTTGCCCTCATAGGTAATATGAAGTTTTCCGGAATCGGTATATTCTCCGATCACGGTGCTTTCCACGGCATGTTTGCGGGAAAGGGACATGAATGCGTCCAGATGTTTTGGCTTTATGGCAAGGGTCATGCGTTCCTGGGATTCGGAAATCCAGATTTCCCACTGGTCCAACCCCTCGTATTTCAGCGGAACTTTCTCCAGCTGAATGGTGCATCCGTTTGAAGACAAAGCAGATTCACCGATGGAGGATGAGAGGCCGCCGCCGCCATTATCCGTGATGAACTGAATCAGACCCGAATCCCGGGCTTCCAGCAGAAAATCATGCATTTTTTTTTGGGTATAGGGGTCGCCGATCTGAACGTGACCGGCCGGCGTATGCTGTGAAAAGACTTCCGAAGATGCCGTGACGCCGTGAATGCCGTCCTTGCCCACCCTTCCGCCGCACATGATGACCAGGTCGCCGGCCGAGGTTTTTTTGTCCTCTGCGGGATGTCCGTCGATTTTGGCGGGCATGATGCCAAGCGCGGTGACAAAAACCAGGCATTTGCCCATGTATCCGGGATGAAACAGGGTCTGGCCGAAGGTGGTGGGAATGCCGCTTTTGTTTCCGCCATCCCGGACCCCTTCGACGATGCCATCCAGAAGTCTTCTGGGATGAAGACGGGGTTTCAGGTTCCCGGAATAATCTCTGGGTCCCACGCAGAAGCCGTAGCTTCCCATGATCAGGCGGGCGCCCTTGCCGGTTCCCAGCGGATCGCGGTATACACCCACAATTCCGGTGATGGCGCCGCCATAGGCTTCCATGTTAGAGGGCGAGTTATGCGTCTCTCCGGTGATGACATAATAATGGTCATCATCAAAACGGGCGGCTCCGGCATTGTCCCACAGAACCGATATCACCCACGGTTTCTGAGCTTTAAGCGCCAGGGTCGGGGCTTCGATGCAGGTCTTGAACAGGTTGTTAACGGTCACGCTGTCTCCGGTGTCAAGGTTCCGATACCGGAAAAGGCCTCTGAAGGTATTGTGGTTGCAATGGTCGCTTCGGGCCTGGGAAAGATATTCCAGCTCGATGTCGGTGGGATCGGTAAGTCCCCATTTCGCGCGATCCCGGCGAACCGACGGGTTGAAAAAATATCCGCGGATGATTGGAATGTCATTGGGATTCAAGGCCAGATTCCGGGACAGGCTGACGGCCTCCAGGTTCCGGTCGCTGTCCACGGGAATGGCGGCGACTGCCGGGCTGTGGTTGAGCTGGACTTTGGGGATCATCATGCCGATGCCGACAGCCGGATTCCAGCTTGATTTCGAGTATATTTGCCACTGCTGGATAATGTCGTTTGCCAGAAGCTCTCCGGCAAGGGTATCCGCCTGGACATCCGTTAAATCCCTGGCCTGAATGCAGTACCGTTTTGAGGTGTATATCGCCTCTCCGGGGTTAAGTCTGATCCCGAGAACATCTTCAACCGCCTCAACAGCCGTGCTGCCGGCATTGTCCTTGACGCCGGGCCTGAAACCCACCCAGATGGTCCAGTCGAAATCGAGGGCAAGGGGGGTAAAGGAGGAAACCTGTGTCACCGGATTGGAAAAGATCCCGGTCTGAATCTTGATGAGTTGATCGGGCGTCAACGCCGCATCGATCGTAATCACCTGAATGGTTCGGACAGCATCCAGGCTAATGCCGAAATAGTTCAGCGTCTTGTTGCGGATACCCTGGCCTTCGGGATCAAACAAGCCGGGTTTTAGCGTGATCTCAAGTCGGTATGGCATACTAAAAACCTCTGAATTGTTATCCTGTGAAGAAAATTCGAGTGATATCATTGTAAAACACGAGAATCATCAACAGGGCCAGCGCGGCAATGCCGACCTGCTGGGCAAGTTCCCGAATGCGAATGCTGAGAGGGCGCCGGATGACCGCCTCGATCAAAAAGAAGAACAAATGACCGCCGTCCAGAACGGGAATGGGTAGAAAATTGAGAATGCCGAGATTGATGCTGAGAAGGGCAATGAAAAATATCAGGCTGGCTGCGCCTTCCTTGGCCTGTTGTCCGGCCATCTCAGCAATCATAATGGGGCCGCCCAGCGTCTTGGTGGATACGGTTCCCTGAATCAGCTTGACAATGCTCAGCGCCGTCAGCTCCGCAATTTTATAGGTTTGCACCATGCTTTCCGATAAAGCTTCGACAAAACTCAGCTTTCGAATGTGCGCATCCCCGGATGACATCACACCGATCACGTACCGGTCAACGGATTCTCCGAAAATATTTTTAGAGGGTTTCGGCTGCGGGGTCACCACAACATCAAGTGGCTGACCCTGCCTGAGAACGGTCAGGGTCATATCCCGTCCCTGGCTGGAGGTAATCATTTCGGCCATCATTTCCCAACTGTCGATGGTCCTTCCATTGATGGCCGTAACCCTGTCGCTTATCTGAATCCCGGCCTGAGCAGCCGGGGAGCCGGGGTCGATTTTTCCGATCACGGGATTGAGAACGGGAATGCCGGTGATGAGAAAAAGACCGAAAAAAATGACCACGGCCAGGAGTAGATTGGAAAAAGGTCCGGCAGCGACAATCAGAAAACGCTTGAAAAGAGGCTTATGGTTGAACGACAGGGGAATGTCTTCCGGCAAAATTTCGACATCAGGTTCATCCCCGACCATCTTGACGTAACCGCCCAAAGGAATTGCCGAAAGTCTGTAGTCCGTAATGCCGATGGTCCTGCCGGCGATCCGCGGTCCAAACCCCAGGGAGAATTTAAGAACTCCCACGCCAAAAAGCCTTGCCACCAGAAAATGGCCGAGCTCATGCACCAGAATCAGGACACTGAGCACAACGATAAATGAAAATATATTGGTTGTCATAATGATTTCGTAAAACGCGTTCCTCTTAGTTGCATAATTTTTCAACAGCCGTGGTTGCGGCAGCCCTTGCCCAGGAATCCGACCAAAGTATTTCGTCCAGGCCCGGCGATGTGAATACCGTGTGATGGTGCATCGTGTCCCGAATGATTCCAGGGATGTCGGAAAAGCCAATTTTCCCATCCAGGAATGCCTGAACCGCGATCTCGTTAGATGCGTTCAGCACGGCAGGCAGTGTTTCACCGACATCGCAAGCCATGCAGGCAAGCTTAAGACAGGGAAATTTATCCATGTCCGGGGTTTCAAACGTCAGAGCTCCGATCCGAGGAAAATCCGGCAGGGCTTGTCCCAGCGGAAGCCGCTTCGGATAAGACAGCGCGTAAGCAATGGCTGTTTTCATGTCCGGTATTCCCATCTGCGCCATAACCGATCCGTCCTGAAACGCTACCATGGAATGTATCACACTTTGGGGATGAATGACAACATCGATCCGGTTTCGGGAAAGCCCGAACAAATGATGCGCCTCGATTACCTCAAGGCCTTTATTCATCAGAGTGGCTGAATCAATGCTGATTTTTTTCCCCATCTCCCAGTTGGGGTGGGAAAGGGCATCTGAAACCGTGATGCTGGAAAATTCATTCATCGGCTTATGGCAAAACGGGCCTCCGGAGCAGGTCAATATCAGCTTTTGGACGGCATTGCTGTCGTTGCCCTGAAGACACTGAAAAATCGCGCTATGCTCGCTGTCTATGGGAAGAATTCGAATCTTTCGTTCCGCGGCCTGGCCCATCACCAAGTCTCCGGCCATGACCAGGGTTTCCTTGTTGGCAAGGGCAATGTCTTTACCGGCGGAGATGGCATCCAGAACCGGAATAAGGCCTGCTGCTCCCACCATTGCACCCACCACCAGGGTAACTGAACCGAGCGTGGCTGCAGCTTTTAACCCGTCAGGGCCGGATAGGATATCGATTTTGAGTCCGGCCGGCAGAAGCTGCGAAAGCTTTTGGGCCGAGACCGAATCAAAAACCACTGCCATTTCCGGCCGAAATATTTGGATTTGTTCGGCAAGGCGGGTGATGTTGGATTTGGCAACAAGGGCTTTGACGCAGAACAGTTCGGGAAACTGTTCCACAATGCGGAGGGTGTTTTGGCCAATGGAGCCCGTCGACCCGAGTATACAAAGGGATTTCATAATAAACCACTGATTCGCAGGAAGTAATTAAAGAATGAATTCTTTGAAAATGAGTGCAACCGGCGAGGCAAAGAGCAGCGCATCAATCCGGTCCAGCATTCCCCCGTGACCGGGCAATAATGTGCCGGAATCCTTGATCCGCACCGATCTTTTCAAGGCTGACTCATACAGATCGCCTGTCTGTCCGGCTGCGCCGATAAGCAGAAACATGACCATGCACGCAGCCCAGGGAAGCGACGGGAGAAACATGGCCTTGATGATTCCGCCGATCAGCAGATTGGCGCAGAGTCCGCCGATAGAGCCTTCAACCGTTTTATTGGGGCTGACCGACGGGCAGAGTTTGTGCCGACCCAGATACGAACCCGCATAATAGGCTCCGATATCCCCTGCAAAAACAATTGCCAGAAGAAAAAAAATCCACGAAATGCCGGCATCCGTATTGCGAATACGGATCAAACCGGCAATTAGAACCGGAATATACACTATCCCCTGAACCTGCATGGCAACCGCATCAACGATGGAGGGGTCGGTTTTGTAACGGGACAATAAAAAAAAGCCGCACAAAAGAAAATTAAGGGTGATGATCACCAGAATGAACGCGGCTGAATCGGAATACGCCGCCCAGATGATGGACAGTCCGGCGGTATACCCTAAAATGGCCAGAGGCGGGTAAAAGTTCCTGGTATTCCCACTGGAGGTCATTTGAAAATATTCCCGCAGCGAGAGCAAACAGACTAGCGCGATCAGCAGAGCGAACATCAGGGGGCTGCCCCAGCCAAGGCAGAAAATCAGGAACGGAAGCGCCGTCAGGCCTGTTAACCAGCGCTTGACATGAGAGGAAAGGGTCATGCGTTTCCGAATCTGCGATTGCGCTGCTGGTAGTCTTTCAAAATATCCAGATATTCATTCCGTGAAAAATCAGGCCACAGGGTTTGGGTAATATGAAGTTCTGAATAGGCGATCTGCCAGAGAAGAAAATTGCTGATCCGCATTTCCCCGCTGGTTCGAATCAGCAGGTCCGGATCCGGAAGATTGTGAGTATACAGGTGAGCGGAAACGGTTTCTTCGGTGATGGATTGAGGGTCCAGACTGCCGGCTATGGCTTTTTCCGCCAGAATTCGGGTCATTCGAACAATTTCCGCACGTGCGCCATAACTCAGCGCCAGATTCAACACCATCCCCGGATTATGCCGGGTGGCCTCAATGGTCTGGAAAAGTGCATCCTGTACGTCCCGGGGGAGGCGCTCAATCTGGCCAATAGCATTCAGCCGAATGCCATTGGCCATCATGACGGGTTTTTCAGTGTCAAGAAATTTTTTTAAAAGAGACATCAGGGCAGACACTTCAATGGCTGAGCGCTGCCAGTTTTCCGTGGAAAAGGCATACAGAGTTAATGCCGGAATGCCGATTTCCCGGCTGGCAGTGACAATGGTTCGAACCGTCTCCGCCCCTCTTTCATGCCCGCGAATCCGGTTGAGAAGGCGCTGCTTGGCCCACCGGCCGTTGCCATCCATGATAATGGCCACATGAGCCGGCAGATGTTGAAGGTCAATCCCTTTTTCCAGGGCGGCGACCTCAACAGGCGGCAAATTAGAATTCAAGGATTTCTTTCTCTTTTTCGCTATAGATGGTGTCAACCAATTTAATGTAATCGTCAGTGATTTTCTGGATTTGATCCTGGCCCTTGAAAGCCTCGTCTTCAGAGATCTCTCCGTCTTTTTTCGAGCCCTTGATCAGTTCATTGGAATCCCTGCGGATATTGCGGATGGCCACCTTGTGTTCTTCGCTCATTTTATGGATAATCTTCACCAGGCTTTTCCGCCGGTCCGCGGTAAGGGGAGGAATGGAGATTCGAATCACCTTTCCATCATTGGATGGCGTCAGTCCCAGGTCTGATTTCAGAATGGCTTTTTCAATTTCCTTGATGACCGATACATCCCAGGGTTGAATCGTAATGAGGCGGCTTTCCGGAACGGAAAGTGAAGCCATCTGGCTGAGCTGAGTCAGCGTGCCGTAATAATCCACCCGAATACCGTCCAGGATGGATAGCGATGCTCGGCCGGTTCGAACCCGCTTGAAATCGTTTTTCAAGGCGGCCAGGGATTTATTCATCGCATCTTTGGTTTCTTGACAAATGGATTCAATCATGGGGCTCACCTTTTTTTATCAGGAGTCAGAAAACAGAAAAAGCAGTTAACCGATGGGAAGTCAAAAATTCATATTTCAGTTGCAGATCCGGGTACCCACATCCTCTCCGCAAACAACCTTTCTGATGTTGCCCGGGCTGTGGAGATTGAATACGGCCAGGGGCAACTGGTTATCCATCGCCAGTGAGATCGCAGTCATATCCATGACTTTCAGTTGACGTTCCAGCACCTCCATGTAGCTGATCTTTTTGATAAACCGGGCATCCTTGTTCTTGACCGGATCGGCATCGTAAATTCCGTCCACCTTGGTCGCTTTTAAGAGAATTTCGGCATGAATCTCCTGTGCCCTTAAAGCGGCGGCGGTATCGGTGGTAAAATACGGACTTCCGGTTCCGGCTGCAAAAATAACAGCCCGTCCTTTTTCAAGGTGCCGAACCGCTCTTCGAACGATGAATGGTTCGGCAACCTCATGCATGGATATGGCGGTCTGGACCCTTGTCTGAACACCTTTACGTTCCAGAGCGTCCTGAAGGGCAATGCTGTTGATAACGGTGGCCAGCATTCCCATGTGGTCGGCGGAGGTCCGGTCCATTCCAAAGGAGCTGGCGGCAATTCCCCGGAAAATATTGCCGCCGCCCACCACGATTGCAACCTGAACCCCGATATCGATAACGGACCGGATTTCATCCGCCACGTATTTGATCATATCCGGATCAATGCCGAATCCCTGATTTCCGATGAGGGCTTCGCCACTCAGCTTGAGAAGAATTCGTTTATAGAGCGGTTGTTTCAAGGAGTCATTCTCCTACCTGGAATCTCATAAAACGTTTGATGGTGATGTTCTCGCCGATTTTGGCAATCTGTTCATGAATCAGGTCGGAAATGGTGACATTGGGGTCGCGGACATACCCCTGGTTGAGCAGACAGCTTTCTTTATAGAATTTGCTCAGCTTACCCTCTGCAATCTTATCGATCATTTGTTCGGGTTTGCCCATGGCTCGAACCTGATCCCGGTAAATCTCCATTTCCTTTTCAACCACTTCCTTGGGAACATCCTGCTGAGAAATGGATACAGGATTGGTGGCTGCAATGTGCATGGCGATATTTCTGGCAAACTGGACGAAGTCTTCATTCTTGGCTACAAAATCGGTTTCACAGTTGACTTCAACCATGACGCCGAGTTTGCCGCCGGTGTGAATATAGGTTTGAATGGTTCCTTCGGACATGGCCCTGCCGGCTCTTTTGGCTGCTGTTGCCAGACCTTTTTTCCTGAGAAAATCAATGGCCTTGTTGATATCGCCATCGCTTTGTTTCAGCGCTTCCTTGCAATCCATCATTCCGGCGGCGGTTTTGTCACGCAGCTCTTTAACAGTCGATGCACTAATGGTGGTCATGATGCTTCTTCTCCTTACCATCTTATTTGCTGAATCCCCCAAAAGGGATGTTACTTTTTAAATTTCAATCCTGACAGAATCACACTTCGCTGTCGTCATCTTCCTCTTCATCGACCGCATCATACTTGGATGATGCCCTCTTGATGATTTCAATGACCGGGCCATCCGCGCCGTCTGAAATCACTTTGCGTTCACCGGTTTTCATATCCGAACCAGCCGCGCTCATCTCGGATTCATCAATGGCTTTGTCCGAATCGGCCTGTTTTTTCTCGGCATAACGCTGCTGGCCTTCGAGGCAGGCATCAGCGATTTTGGAAGTGAGCAGGCGAATGGAACGAATGGCGTCATCGTTTCCCGGAATCAGGTAATCGATCTCGTCGGGGTCGCAGTTGGTATCCGCAATTGCGATGATGGGGATTCGAAGTCTTCGTCCTTCGCGGACGGCGATGGCTTCATTCTTGGAATCCACGATAAAGATTGCTCCGGGCAGCCGGGTCATGGTGCGGATGCCGCCCAGAATGCTGTCCAGTTTCAGGCGCTCTTTTCCCAGTTGCTGACGCTCTTTTTTGGGATAGAGGTTGATGGAGCCGTCTGTTTCAATGGTGTTCAAGGTGTTTAACCGGTCGATGCTTTTTTTGATCGTTTGGAAATTGGTCAGCATGCCGCCCAGCCACCGGTTGTGAATATAATACATTTCACATCGGCTGGCTTCTTCAAAAATGGTTTCCTTGGCCTGTTTCTTGGTGCCGACAAACAGGACGGATTTGCCGTTAGCTACCGTATCCACAACAAAATCATAAACATCTCTGAACATGCGGACAGTTTTTTGCAGATCAATGATGTAAATTCCGTTTCTTGCTCCAAAGATAAAGGGTTTCATCTTTGGATTCCAGCGTTTGGTCTGATGACCAAAATGAACTCCGGCTTCAAGAAGTTCTTTCATTGTAACGTAAGCCATTTTGTTTCTCCTTTTTTGGTTTTGCCACCGTTCTCATCAGCCCGGATTTCCACTTTCAACGAAAGCACCGAAAATTCAGTCAGAGAACGTGCGAATTATTTTAAATCTTCTTTTTATACCAAATTATTTCTATTTTCACAATTAAAAACTGTTGGCTTTGTAAAAAGGCCAGCAGGCGGAACGCCGGTACAAAATCATCCAATTTTGTGCATCACAACAACGCGATTGTGTCCGGCATAGTCCTTTATGATTTGAAAAGAATGATAATGACCGCAATGCTGAATCATCTGGATCACGGCTTCCTTTTGATTAAAACCCATTTCGAGCAGGAGAACGCCCTGGGGTTTGAGCAGCGGCTGCGCGGAAATGATAATCTGTCGAATGGCATGAAGACCGTCGGATCGGCCGTCCAAAGCCAGCAGCGGTTCAAATCGCTTGACCTCGGGCTGAAGACCGGCAATGTCATCAGAGGGGATATATGGCGGATTCGACACAATCATGTCAAAGACGGGCTTGTTTGGCGAAAATGGATCCAGCCAGTTGCCCGCGACAAACGAAACCACGGATAATAGTTGATGACGTCTGGCGTTTCGCCTGGCAATATCAAGCGCTTTCAGCGAAATATCCGTTGCAACAAACCGGTATGCCGGTCGTTCGGATGCCAGGGCAAGGACGATTGCGCCGGAGCCGGTACCCAGTTCCAAAACCCGTCCCGCTGAATCCGGGGGAAAGTCCACAGGCCCGAGGCAGCTCAAGGCGGCTTCCACAAGGGTTTCGGTATCCGGCCTCGGGATGAGAACATCCGGGTTGACCTCAAGGTCCAGGGACCAGAATTCTTTTTTGCCAATGATATAGGCTACCGGCTCTCTGTTGACCCGTCGCTTGATCAGGGACTTGAATTCAGACAGTTCGCTTTTTAATAAGGGCTGGTCGTATCTGAGGTATAAATCAATCCGTTTCAGATTCAGGAGGGTGGCAAGGAGAATTTCGGCGGTTGCCCGAGGGCTGTCAATGCCGTGAGAAGTGAAATATCCTGTTGCCCACTTCAGCAGATTCAGGATGGTCCACTCAGCTTCCCTGGGGTCGGGAGGATTCTGCATTCTGTAGGGCCTGGGCCTGGTAATAAGCGGTTAGCTGGTCGATGATATCATCAATGTCACCTTGAAGAATGGCTTCCAGTTTATAAAGAGTCAGCCCAATGCGGTGATCCGTCATGCGGCCCTGCGGAAAATTATAGGTCCGGATTCTGCCGCTTCGATCCCCGGTTCCCACCTGGCTTTTACGATCCAGAGAGCGTTTCTCATCCTGTTCGCTGACCATTTTATTCAACAGTCTGGCTCTTAAAACGGTCAAGGCCTTGGCTTTATTTTTCCATTGGGATTTTTCGTCCTGGCAGATGACCACCAGGCCGGTGGGCAGGTGGGTAACCCGCACCGCCGAATCGGTTGTATTGACAGACTGTCCGCCGGGGCCGGAGGAGCGAAATACATCAAATTTGACTTCCGTGGAATCGATATGGACTTCGACTTCCTCTGCTTCCGGAAGCACTGCAACGGTAACCGCAGAGGTATGGATGCGGCCCTGTGTTTCCGTGGTGGGCACCCGCTGAACACGATGGGTGCCGCTTTCATATTTAAAAGCGCTGTAAGCGCCGATGCCATGAACCATGGCAACGATTTCCTTTAAGCCGCCGACACCGGTCGTGTGATGCGTCATCACTTCGACTTTCCAGTTGCGTTTTTCAGCATAACGGCAATACATTCGAAACAGATCTCCGGCAAAAAGGCCGGCTTCTTCACCGCCGGTCCCCGCCCGGATTTCCAGAATGATGTTTTTGTCGTCATTGGGGTTTTTGGGAACAAGAAGCTGTTTGATCTGCAGATCGAGCTGTTCTTTTTCGCGGTTCAACTTCTCGATTTCATCGCGAGCCATTTCCTTGATGTCCGGATCGCTGTCCTTTAACATCTCATGGCTGTTGTCAAGATCTCCGATGATCCGCTTGTATTCGCGGTAAGCTGCAACAACCTTGTTCAGGTCTGCGTGCTCTTGGGCATATTTCTGGTAGAGTTCTCGATTCTGAACGGTTTTCGGGTCTGATAGAAGCTTTTCGACCTCCAGAAATCGTTTTTCAACACCTTTTAATTTGTCAAACATAACATGTCAGGCCAAGAGCCAAGGGCAAAAAAAGTCAAGGGACTTGATCCGTTCCTTGATTTCAACCCTCAGCCTTCAGTCCTCAGCCTTTATTTTTGAAATTTCTCATATTTTTTGCGGAACCGTTCGATTCGGCCGGCCGTATCTACCAGTTTTTGTTTTCCGGTAAAAAACGGATGGCATTTAGAACAGATTTCCACATGAATTTCGGGTTTTGTGGATCCAACTTGAAAATTGGCGCCACAGGCGCATTTGATGACCGTTTCTGCATAAGGCGGATGAATCGTCGCTTTCATTACTCTGGTGAACTCCCTGTCTTGGTTGTTAGTATCATGTTCCTTCAGAATTAAGCATTCATGGAATTTAAAAAGTCTTTATTATTCTTTGTTCCGCTCATTTTTTCAAGTAAAAATTCAAGGCTGTCCATGGGATTCAAGGAAGACAGCAGTTTTCGCAGAATCCAGACGCGGTTTAATGTCTCGTCATCCAAAAGAAGCTCTTCTTTTCGGGTGCCGGATTTCTTGATGTCAATTGCCGGGAATACCCGTTTGTCGGCAAGTCTTCTGTCAAGCTGAATTTCCATATTGCCGGTTCCCTTGAATTCTTCAAAAATGACTTCGTCCATTCGGCTTCCGGTATCGATCAGGGCCGTGGCAATGATGGTTAGACTGCCGCCTTCCTCAATGTTACGCGCGGCTCCGAAAAACCGTTTGGGACGCTGAAGTGCGTTGGAGTCCACGCCGCCGGATAGAATTTTTCCGCTGGGAGGCATCACCGCGTTATAGGCGCGAGCAAGCCGGGTGACACTATCCAGAAGAATAACCACATCTTTTTTATGTTCAACCAGGCGCTTGGCTTTTTCGATGACCATTTCAGCCACCTGAACATGGCGTTCCGCAGGCTCGTCAAAGGTAGAGCTGATGACCTCGGCATTGACCGATCGTTCCATGTCGGTCACTTCTTCGGGCCGTTCATCAATGAGAAGCACGAAGGGGATGACATCCTTGTGACTGCTGATAATGCTGTTGGCGATGTTTTGCATCAGCATGGTCTTGCCCGAACGCGGCGGGGATACAATCAGTCCTCTCTGACCAAAACCAATGGGAATCATCAGGTCCATGATTCGCGAGGAATAATTGTCAGCGGCACCTTCAATGTTCATTTTCCGGTTTGGGTACAAGGGGGTAAGGTTGTCAAAAAGAATCTTATCACGTGCTACTTCCGGGTCTTCGTAATTGACGGCCTCTACTTTGAGAAGCGCAAAATACCGCTCGGTTTCCTTGGGTTGACGGATTTGACCGGAGATGGTGTCGCCGGTTCTCAGGTTAAAACGACGGATCTGAGAAGGGGAAACGTAAATATCGTCCGGCCCCGGCAGATAGTTGTAGTTGGGTGCGCGCAAAAACCCAAACCCATCCGGAAGGATTTCAAGGGTTCCTTCACCATAGATCTGACCATTTTTTTCAAACTGGGTCTGAAGCAGGGCAAAAATGAGTTCCTGTTTTCGCAGGCCGGCAGCCCCGTGAATGTTATAGTCTTTGGCCATCTGGGCCAATTCGCTGATTCTTTTGTCTTTAAGTTCGGCTATGTTCATTAATGCAATACCCCGTTGTTTTCTTGCCCGCCGGTCATTTCAGTTCCGCTGTGTTGTACCGGGGGTTAGAAGTGGAAATGGTCAAAACTATTCACATTCGTGTGCGTCAAAGGAAAGACAACACGGAAAATATGGGAACGAGAATAAAAGGCTTTTTACCGAACCATCGTTCAGGAAACAGAAGCACGTATGAAATGCAAATGGTGAAAGATGATTCAGTGCATGCTGGATATGGAGGAATAAAGGAGTTTCTGAGATTATATGATTGAAGAATTGGTTTAGGTATTCACTCCAAATGACGAACGTTATGCCTTTAAAGCTTATATTTATATCATAATTATAATGATGTCAAGAAATTTGTTAGCAAGTCCTTTGAGCGGGCAGACCAAATGTTTTTCCCTTCAGCCTGCCTGCCCGAGTCTTACTCTGAAAACAACATCTCCATATAAAACCGGGTGATGGGGTCTACCGAATCCAATGAATGGCTGCTATCCTTATTCCTGGCAGCCATTTCCTTCCGGATTTCCCCAGCCAAAACTTTTCCCAGTTCCACCCCGAACTGATCAAATGGATTGATACCCCAAATAAATGCCTCGAAAACAGTTCTGGCTTCGTAAAACGACAGGAGTTTGCCGATACTTTCCGGGGAAAGATCCTTTAAAATCAGCGTGGATGACGGACGATTGCCGGGAAAACATCGGGCCGGATCCGCGTCCTCTTTTCCGGTGGCAAGGGCCATGGGCTGGGAAAGCAGATTGGCCCAGAGTTCCTGATGATTGGTCACCCCCTTGGAAGTCGTCCGGTATTGCGGGAACAGCGGATGGATAACACCGATAAATTCGATCGGGAAAGCCCTTCCCTGGTGAGCGAGTTGAAAAAACGAATGCTGGGCGTTGGTGCCGGGTTCTCCGAAAATGATGGTTCCGCAAGGCTCTTCCATGAATACGCCTTCGGTATTGACCATTTTGCCGTTACTTTCCATATTGAGCTGCTGAACATGCGGCGCCAGTTTGGCTAAAGGGGCCGAATAGGGAATAATGGCCTGAGCCGGATATTTTAGAAAATTGTTGTTCCAGATCGCAATCAGTGCGGCCGCAAGCGGCATGTTTTTCTGAACCGGGGAGTGAAGGGCATGGGAATCCATGGCTTCGGCCCCTTTCAGGAAACGCTCAAATAAATCATAGCCCAGATACAGGCTGAGGGGAACAGCGCCGACCGCGGAGCTGACGCTGTATCTGCCGCCGATAAAATCGAACATGTTAAAGGATTGAAGCACGGGATTGTCGGGATTGTTCCCCGGACTTCCCTTGCTGGTTACCGTTACAATGTGCTTTGAGGGATCAATTCCTTTTTCAGCCATAAAAGACCGGGCCAGGCCTTCGTTGGACAGGGTTTCCGGAGTTGTATAGCTTTTTGAGATGATCAGCCACAGCGTGGCTTCAGGGTCAATTTCTCTGACAATGGTCCCAAAGTTGTGGATGTCCACATTCGACAGATAGTGAAGATCGATGCTGCGGTCCGCATAAGACTTCAGAGCCGTTGAAACGAATTCCGTTCCCAGATAGGAGCCGCCGATGCCGATAACCACGACATGACGGAAGCGCTTGCCCGTGGATCCGGTGATCATTCCGCCATGAACCTGATCGGAAAAAGCCTTGATTTGGCGGTTAACTTCTCTGAGTTCGGAAAGAATATCCTTTCCATCAAGATAGAGGGCTGTGCTGGAAAAATCGCGTGTTGCCGTATGAAGCGCAGCCCGGTTTTCCGTCACATTCAACTTTTCGCCCTTTATCATGGCGGCAAATTTTTCCATAACCCCGCGGGTCCGGGCGAGCTCAAAAAGAAGTTCCAGGGTGATCGAATCGAGCCGTTGCCGTGAAAAATCAAAAAATATATCCGCGGCGGTCAGGGAAAAAGCGTTTAAACGGTTGGGTTCTGCGATAAGATGCTTCAGATGGTTTTGCGGCTGATTCATCACTTCTACCCGAGCCATGAGCTTTTTCCACACTTCTCCGGTATAAAGACTTTGTGAAGTCATCCTGTCTCCTTTCATTTTCACGATAAAGCTTACGGCTTTGAATAATACTCCCTGTACCAGGCAATGAACCTTTCAATCCCGATTTCAAGAGGAGTCTGGGGCTTGAACCCCACATCCGCAACCAGATCGTCGATATCGGCGAATGTGGACACCACGTCTCCGGGCTGAAGATCCATATATGTTTTCTGGGCGGTCTTTCCGAGAGTTTTTTCAATGATTTCGATAAATGTAGATAATTCTACCGGGTTGTTGTTCCCGATGTTATAGATCTTGTAGGGAACATAGGATGTTCCGGGATCCGGTCGATCCCCGCTCCAGGAAGGATTGGGCTGGGGCGGTTTTCCCATGATCCGGAAGACGCCTTCGACGATATCGTCGATATAGGTAAAATCCCGCCTCATTTTGCCGTGATTAAAAACCTGGATGGGGCTGTCTTCAAGAATCGCCCGGACAAACAGAAACAAGGCCATATCGGGTCTTCCCCAGGGACCATAGACCGTGAAAAACCTCAGCCCCGTGCAGTGCATGTTGTAAAGGTGGCTGTAGGTGTGCGCCATCAGCTCATTGGCCTTTTTTGTGGCGGCGTAAAGCGATACCGGATGGTCCACGTTGTGATGCACCGAAAACGGCATCAGCGTGTTTGCCCCGTATACGGAACTGGAAGAGGCAAACACGAAATGTTTCACCTGGTTGTACCGGCAGCATTCCAGAAGATTCACAAATCCAACAATATTGGAATCCACATACGCATGGGGATTGGTCAGGGAATACCGGACACCTGCCTGGGCCGCCAGGTTCACCACCACGTCAAATGGCTGATGCTTCTTGAAAACGGATTCCATCCCGGATCGATCCGAAAGATCAATCTGATGAAACGAAAAATGGTCGAATTCAAGCAACTGATCCAGTCTGGACTGCTTGAGGCTGACATCATAATAGGGATTCATGTTGTCGATACCCGCAACCCGGCAACCCATTTTGAGCAACCGAAGCGAGAGGTGATAACCGATAAAACCGGCGGCGCCGGTGACCAGAACGTTTTGAAAATTCAAATTCATATCAGTCCCTTAAGGCGTATCGTCCAACAGCACGCAAAACTATGCTTTAAATACAAAATTCCAGATTGATGGTTTTTGAAGGTTTGAAGTTCATTTTTCGGTATCTACCAGTCCTTTCACAAACCACCGCTGCATGAAAAGCACGACCAGAACCGGGGGCAGCATGACGATAAGGGCTCCGGCCAATGCGACGTTCCAGGTGGGAAGGTCATCCATCTGAGGAATCAGGCGTTTCAATCCGATAACGGCAGTCGACATCTTTGGGTTGGTGGTTATCAGCAGGGGCCAGAGATACTGGTTCCAGCCGTAGACAAAATCAATAACGATCAAGGCGGCAATATTGGTTTTGGAAAGTGGAAGCAGAATCCGCGTAAAGAACTTCATGGGAGATGCTCCGTCGATTTTGGCGGCTTCGCAGAGTTCTTCCGGAACCGTCAGATAAAACTGCCGAAACAGAAAGGTTGCGGTGGCGGAGGCGATCAGAGGAAGAATGAGACCGGCATAGCTGTCCAGAAGACTGAGCTCTATGGAAATGCGAAAACGGTTCCCCGTGAAAAATCCGATGAGCGTATCCACATGAAAAACCTCCAGGATCCGCTGAATCGGGCCAAAGATATTGGCAGTCACCTCGTAAGTGGGCAAGATCCGGACCTCTACGGGCAGCATCAGGGTGCAGAAAACCGACACAAAGGCGATCTTTCTGAAGCGAAAATCAAAATAGACAATGGCAAAAGCCGCCAGCATGGAAACGGATATCTTTCCGAAGGTAATTCCTATGGCCATGATAAAGGAATTCCACATCTGGATGCCCAGATTGCCTTTGATCCAGGCGGTCTTCAGATTGATCAGAAGCTGATCGCCGGGGATCAATGGCATGGGAATTCTGGACACTTCTTCAAGCGGGAGCGTTGCCGCAACAATGGTGTAAAAAATGGGAAATCCGACAATGCCGATTCCCAGAATTAGCAGGGTATAGGTCAAACAATCCAGCCAGGGCGTTTTTTCAACCATTGCGATTATCCCGTGTACTGCACCTTTTTTTCCACATATTTGAACTGCAGGACTGTCAGGACAACGATCACGATCATCAGAACAACCGACTGGGCGGCAGACGATCCCAGATCCAGCCCCACAAAGCCATCCTTGTAGACTTTATAAACCATGGTCATGGTGGCGCCGCCGGGGCCTCCCTGTGTGACCGTGTGGATGATGCCGAAAGTCTCGAAAAAGGCATATACCACGTTCATGACCATCAGAAAAAACATTGTCGGGGACAGCAGGGGAAAGGTGATCACCCAGAACCGACGAAGGGGGCTGGCGCCGTCAATGGCAGCGGCCTCGATCAGTGATTTGGGAATGGACTGGAGCCCTGCAATGAAAAAAACAAAATTATAGCTGATCTGCTTCCAGGCGCTGGCGATAACCACCAGAAACAGCGCATCGTTTCCGTCCAGTATCGGGTTCCAGTGAATGCCGAACCAACGCATGACCGAAAAGGATATCACACCGAAAGAAGGGTGAAACAGAAACAGCCACACAATGCCGGAGATAGCGGGGGCAATGGCATACGGCCAGATCAGAAATGTGCGGATAATGGCTTTGGCCTTTAATGCCCGGTTGGCCATGGCCGCCACCAGAAGCCCTGTCGAAATCGACAGAAGGGCGGTTGAAAAACTAAAAAAAAATGTAATGCCGATTGATTTCCAATAAAGATGATCGCCAAAAAGGCGGCTGAAGTTGTCCAGCCACACAAACTGGGTTTTTTCGCCAAAAGGATCGCTCAGCATGAAGGACTGGAAAAGCGCCTGAGCTGCCGGCCAGTAGAAAAAGGTCAAAATGACAAGTGTCTGGGGCAGAATCAAGAGGTACGGCAGGTATTTGCTGGAAAAAAAAGATCGTTTCAGCATGGATAGGCGCGGTTACCTTTATTGGGGTTAGTGTTCGGCTGGAAATTGACAGGCTGAAGACTGAAGGCTTTTTGATGCTTGCAATACCCTTCAGTCTTAGCCTTGACTTATTTACTGCGTTTTTCAAACTGGCGCAGGATCTCGTTGCTTCTGCTGACCGCTTCATCCAGTGCCTGCTTGGCGGTTTTTTTGCCCTGCCAGAGCATTTCCAGCTCTTCATTCATGACATCGCGGATCTGAGGAAAGCTTCCCAGCCGGATTCCTCTTGAATTCACCGTCGGATCCTTGCGGGTCATCTGAAGGATACCCACTTCCTGAAGCGGCTCTTTCTCGTAATAGCCGTCGGCTTTCAGTTTGTTGTAAGCCTGCAGGGTGATGGGGAAATAGCCGGTTTCCTTGTGCCAGAGAATCTGCATATCCTCGTTTGCAATAAAAGCCAGAAAATCGGCAACCCCCTGATATTCCGCCTTGGGGTGGCCTTTTAAAACCCACAGGGATGCGCCGCCGATGATGCTGTTCTGAGGCTCTTTCATGGAGGCTTCAACCGGAAGCGGGGCAGCGTCCCAGTCGAATTTGATGTTTTTCTTCAAGGCCCCGATGGCGCTGATGCTGTCCATCAAAATGGCGCATTTTCCGGAGATAAATGCGGCTTCCGGGCCTTTATACTCCCGCTCCTCATAGGTAAAACGTTTGTCATCCAGCCATGTCTTCAGCCGTTCCATGTGTTTCACCACCATGGGGTTGTTGATGGTCAGCTCGGTGTCCAGTCCGTCAAAACCGTTGGATTTGGTGGATAGTGGAATGTTTTGAATGGCACTATAGTTTTCAATCATCACCCAGGTCTGCCAGGCAACCGTCATGCCGTATTCGGCGCCGGAGTCCACCAGCTTTTTGGTGTATTCGCCCATCTCGTCCCAGGTTCTGGGGGGACCGGTGAGACCGGCCTTCTTGAAAAGGTCCTTGTTATAATACATGATCGGGGTCGAGGAATTAAACGGCATGGACTGCAGTTCGCCATTGGATGAGACATAATAGGAAAGAACCGGCTGGAGATAGGATTTCCAGTCGACCTTGTGACCCGTATCCTTCATGAGGTTGAACACCGGGTAAATGGCGTTTGAAAGCATCATGGTCTGGGTTCCCACTTCATAGACCTGGAGAATGTGAGGCTGTTTTTTGGAGCGGAAAGCTGCAATGCCGGCATTCATGGTTTCGTCATAAGATCCCTTTTCGGAGGCAATGACCTGATACTTGGTCTGAGATTTGTTGTAAGCATCCACCATCTTGTTCAAAGTGTCTGCCCGGGGGCCCCTTTGGGCATGCCAGAACTGAATCTCAATAGGGTTGGCCATCAAATCCGATGCCAGAAAAAGCGTCAGAATACCCAGCGCCAGTACAACTGTAAACTGTCTTAGTTTCATTTAGGCCCTCCTTTAAATTAAGTGATTTGGATAGATCAATCGACTGTGGATACTATCATGGATGCGCCATAAAACGGTGATTGTTTATCATTAAGGCCTATAACGACAATATCCGTTTGAGTCAAGATTAAATCTTGGACTCTGGCGCCATGCAGCGGCGTAACGCATCTTCGGCGGTTAATAAAGAATGCTTGACTTGAACCCTGAAAACATGGTTTTAACACCCATTGTTATCATTTATATCCAACGAATAGGACCGTATCATGGCAAATGTTATCCTGGAACAGGTGGTTAAACAGTTCGGAAAGGTTGAGGTCGTTCATGGCGTATCCCTTTGCATTGAGAGCCGGGAATTCATTGTTCTGGTGGGCCCTTCGGGGTGTGGGAAATCCACCATTCTGCGGATGGTTGCAGGCCTGGAGAAAATCACCGCCGGTGTGATCCGTATTGGCGATCGTGTGGTCAATGACATTGCGCCAAAGGACAGGGATATTGCGATGGTTTTTCAGAATTATGCCCTGTATCCGCACATGAACGTGATGGATAACATGTCTTTTGGGTTAAAACTCAAGAAAACGCCGCAGGATGAGATTAAATCCCGGGTTCAGGAAGCCGCGGAAATTCTGGGTCTCGAACAGTTATTGTTAAGAAAGCCATTTGAACTTTCCGGGGGTCAGCGCCAGCGGGTAGCAATGGGAAGGGCCATTGTGCGTAAACCGTCGGTGTTTCTATTCGATGAGCCGCTTTCCAACCTGGATGCCAAACTGCGAACCCAGATGCGCGCGGAAATTAAACGGCTCCATCACAGAGTGCAGTCCACCGTCATTTATGTCACCCATGACCAAGTGGAGGCCATGACCCTTGCGGATCGCATCGTGGTGCTTCGGGATGGCTATATCGAACAAGTGGGAAAACCCATTGACCTTTTTCTGAATCCGGTGAACACGTTTGTGGCAGGTTTTATCGGAAGTCCTCCCATGAATCTGGTTCCTGCCCGAATGGTTAAAAGCGATACGGGGTGGAATCTGGATTTTAGCGAGAAATTTCAGGTCCCGGTTCCGGACAAACCGCTGCTTTCGGAGAAAGCGTTTCAGGAAGGGCAACCGGTTATCATGGGGCTTCGCACGGAAGATCTGACGGTGGCGGATAGCGAAGGACCATTTCCGGAAACCTGGAAGATCAACGGCATTGTGGATGTGGTTGAGCCGCTGGGAAATGAGTCCCATGTACATATCCGCTTTGACGGGGCATCGTTTATCGCCCGGTGTGACGGAAAGAAAATGATCCGCATAGACGACCGGGTCCGGGTCGCCCTGAACCTCAACCAAATGCATATTTTTGATGCGGCCACGACGCTGGCTATTTACTGATCAATGATCAAATAACGGTTTTTTCCAACACCTCAAGTCTTTGAACTGCCCGTAAGGGAGGTCTTTTTTAATGAAAACCCATAAAACCCAGGCCCTGATTATCGGGGGCGGAGCAACCGGCACGGGAATTGCCCGGGATCTGGCCCTTCGGGGTGTCGCCTGTATTCTGGTTGAACGCGGGGACATCAATGCCGGCGCCTCGGGAAGCAATCATGGGCTTTTGCACAGCGGTGCCCGCTATGTGCTGAATGATGCCATGACTTCAATGGAATGCCGGGAGGAAAACCTGCTTCTCAAAGCGTTGGCGCCGCACTGTGTGGAAGATACCGGCGGCATGTTTGTTGCGTTCGAAGGGGATGACGCATCCTATATCGCGGAGTTTCCGAATTTATGCGCCCGATGCGGCATTCCCGTTGAGCCAATAGACCCCAATGCAGCGAAAGAGCTGGAGCCGGAGCTTTCAGACCGGGTGATCGCCGCATATCTGACTCCGGATGCTTCGATTGATCCGTTTAAGCTTTCCCTGGAAAACATTTCCCATGCCCGGAAACTGGGGGCAACCCTGCTATGCCATCATCGGGTGCTGGGGTTCGAGATGGAGAAGGGGCGGGTTCACCAGGTGCGGCTGAAACACACCGAAAGCGGCGAGGAAGTTTTTATTGAAGCCGATCAGGTCATCAATGCTTCCGGAGCCTGGGCAGCCGAGATTGCCGCTTTTGCCGGCATTACCATTCCCATGGTATATTCCAAAGGTTCTCTTCTGGTCACCTCGGATCGGATCACCCAGCGGGTCATCAACCGGTTGCGGCCTCCCGGCGATGGAGATATTCTGGTACCCGGGGGAACCGTATCCCTTCTGGGGACGACATCGGTTCAGATCGATGCGCCGGATCTCGCCCATCCTTCCATTCCCGAAATCGACAGGATTGTCGAGGAGGCCTCGCAAATGGTTCCGATGCTGGAATCCGCCCGCTATATCCGGGCGTATTCAGGTGTCCGGCCCCTGATCGGAAGCCATACCGGAAACGGCGGCCGTTCGGAAAGCCGGGGCTTTGCCGTTCTGGATCACGAAAAGGACGGCCTCAATAATTTTGTCACGATTGCCGGCGGAAAGCTGACGACTTACCGGCTGATGGCGGAAAAAGGCGCGGATCTGGTCTGTCACCGCCTGGGGGTGTCATCTCCCTGTCTGACCCGGACCCAGCCCCTTCCCGCGAGCCCGGAATGCCGCTGGAGCCAGCCCGGCCTGTCGCCAAAGCTCTGGCTCAGGGCGCATGAAGCCGGGGATATGCTTCTGTGTGAGTGTGAAATGGTTCCCAAAAGCGTGGTGGAAGACGTGATTTCCGTGATTCAGGCGCAGAACATGAAACCGGACCTCAAATCCATTTCCCTCAGAAGCCGAATCGGAAAAGGTCCCTGCCAGGGGGCCTTTTGCAGTTTGCGGGTTTCCGCCTATCTCCATGACCGGGATGTTGCTTATTCCGACCGTGAACTGACCAGCATCAGCGGCTTTTTACGAGAACGATGGAAAGGGCTTCGCCCGGTTCTCTGGGGGGGGCAGCTCATGCAGGCCGAACTTCAGGAAGCCATGCAGTGCGGGCTGCTGAATCTGGAACTTCAACAAAGGAACTGAACCCGGATGACTCAAATTGTTTCCTGTGATCTGGCGGTTATCGGCGCTGGAATGACCGGCATGGCCGCGACGATGTTTGCGGCAAATCGCGGGCTGAAAACCGTTCAGGTCGGTGTTACCGGCGAAATCATATTCGCAAGCGGCTTTCTGGATATTTTGGGAATTCATCCCATTTCAGAAAAAAAGCCTTGGACGAATCCCTGGGAAGGAATAGCCTCGCTGATTCAGGATTGTCCCGATCATCCGTATGGCCGGCTGACTGAAAAAGAGATTCAATCCGCGCTGGAGGAGTATCTTTCCTTTGTGAAGGATTCCGGGGTTCCCCATTACTGGGAAAAAACGCATAACATAGAGATGATGACGCCTCAGGGAACCCTGAAACTTACCGGCTGTGTTCCCCAGACCATGAAAAATGCGGTATTGGGCCTGAGGGAAAAACCGCCTGGGTTGATTGTGGATATCCAGGGCCTGAAGGGGTTCAGTGCGCATCAGATCGTGGACAACCTGAAGGAAACCTGGCCGGATCTCCGGTCTGCCCATATCGAGTTTCCGGATTCCGGGCACCTGGGAGAAATCTTTCCCGAGTATATGGCCAGATCTCTTGAGGCCGGCATCTGCCGGAAGAAACTGGCGGCAACCCTCCTGCCCCATGTTCAGAATGCAAAGATCGTGGGACTTCCGGCGATCCTTGGCATCCATCGCAGCCTGGAGGTTCAGGCGGATCTGGAAGCCCTGATCGGCGTCAAAATATTTGAAATTCCCACCCTGCCGCCTTCTGTTCCGGGCCTGAGGCTCAAGGAGATGTTTGAAAAAGCCCTGCCTGAAAAAGGAGTTCGACAGTTTCTGCAGCAGCGGGTCACCGCCGTATTGCCCGAGCCGGGCAATGGTTTTCTGCTGGATATCGCGGGCGGCATTAGCCAGGGGCAAAAAATACGGTGCAAGGGCGTTTTGCTGGCTACCGGGCGTTTTTTTGGAAAGGGATTGACCGCGGATCGAAAACGGGTGCGAGAGTCCCTTTTTGACCTGCCGGTGTTTCAGCCGGTCAGCCGGTCCAATTGGTATCAAATGGATTTTCTGGATCCAAAAGGCCATCCCATCCACCAGGCAGGGCTTGAAGTTGACGATCATTTCCGCCCGCTGAGTGCATCGGGAATCCCAGCGTTTTCAAACCTCTTTGCCGCGGGCTCCATCCTGGCGCATCAGGACTGGATACGCCAGAAATGCGGATCAGGACTGGCCATCGCCACGGCTTATGGCGCTGTTTCTTCTTTTATCAGGCTTGGGCTGTAGCTGAATGCGCTGAATAACAATCGGTCTTGTCCGGATTGGCCAGATGTCGCCCCAGGGCGTCAACGCAACCGGCATCCCATTTTGCTCCGGCATGGCGTTGAATTATTTCAAGGGCTACATCGGGTGTCATGGCCTTTTGATAGGGGCGTTCCGTGGTCATGGCGTCGAATGAATCGGCCACGGCGATGATTTTGGCGCCCAGAGGGATATCGGCATCTTTCAATCGATGCGGGTAACCTTTCCCGTCCGGACGTTCGTGATGGGATCGGACATATTCGAGGGCCGGCCCCAGAAAGTCCAGTTCCTGTAATATCTCCGCGCCGACCGTCGGATGTTTGATAATCCGGCTGACCATTTCCGGCGGGTTTTTGGCTTCATGCGGCATAAACAAATGATCCGGAAAACCGATTTTTCCGATATCATGCAGCAAACCGCCCAGGCGGATATATTCGATGTCCCCGTCTTCGAGCCCCATTTCCCTGGCAATCTGTTCGGCCAGATCAGCAACCCGTTCCGTGTGACCTTTTGTATAAGGATCTCTGGCAGCCAGGGCGTTGGCCATGGTGGATACGGTATTGATCGTATTGATACGGATTTTTTCGTTCAGCGATTTCAGCTCTGAAATGAGCATCTCCAGATGATATTCCCTGGCCTCCACCTTGACCATCATCAGCCCCATGGCTTCTGCTATCATTCGAACCGGTTCCGGCGTATCCGGGCCGGTCAGGGACATGATGTCGTTGGAATATTTTCCGGCAGACACGTCCTGAATGATTTCCAGAAGCGTTTCCAGCTCTTCCATTCAATAACCTCTCTGTTGATGTCTTCGGCAGGCCAAAGCTCCCTGTACTTCGGAATTGAATCTTCATAACCGGGCATTCAGGGTAATGCCGGTTAATAATACCGTCGGTCCTGACCAAAAGCTCATGTAGCGATCAATGTTTGACCGCTTTGACAATGATATTCCATCCGATACGGTTCCAGGGGAAAAAACGACCCAGCAGGCTATCGATTCGCGTAAGCGATTCAAGCCGATAAAATTGTCTGCCTGATGAAAGCGGAGCAGGAATTTTGTGTGGAATAAGATAGATGGATCTCCAGGCAATGCATTTTAGTCCGGCCATTTTCAGTTTTGCTTTCAGCTTTTGCGGCGTATAGAAACGAAGATGCGTTGGATCCCATCCGTACCAGTCTTTTGTGCCGCGGATGATGCGCTGATAAGTTCCCTCGATCAGATAATTCAGAGAAAGTGCATTCTGGGTGCTTATGACCACAATTCCATCCGGCGCAATGGCTTTTGCAGCAGCATTCAGCAAAGACTGATCATCCTCGACATGCTCTATCACGTCTTTTAGTAAAATCGCATCAAAATAAGCTTCTGCGGAAAAAGCAGGAAATTGGTTGCTGACCAGAAACGTACATGCGCTGGCTACCCCCTGTTTTTCTGCAAAATAACGGGCAGTTGACAGGACCATCTCTTCGATGTCAGTACCCACAACCAGCGACGCACCTGATTTTGCAGCATGTCCCAGAAACATTCCCGGGCCGCACCCATAATCCAGAAACCGCTTATGGTGAATATTGCCGAGAAGCTCGATGATAAACGTATTTTTTATTCTGCTGTAAGCCTTGGCCTGCTGCTCCAGATAAGCCTGCATGGCTTTTTCACTATTTGAAGAGCGTATCCAGTGGTCATCTGCATATCTTTTTCTGGACTGAATCCGTACATCTTGGATCATTTCTAAATGATTTCCCTGTAAAGGGTTTTCCATTCCCGCCGTTCTCTTTTCGGAGAAAAGCTTTTCATCCGGTTTCGCGCGGCCCGGCCCAGAGACAGGCCCCGGTCCGGCAATTGAATGATCCAATCAAGCGCTTCGGTTATGGCAATGGCGTTTCCCCAGGGAACGATCAAACCGGATATCGTGTCTTCCATGAGGTCTTCCACAGCTCCGACTCGGGTTGCAACACATGGGAGACCGCAGGCCATCGCCTCCATGAGGATATTGGGGCAGCCTTCGGATACGGAAGAAAGGACAAAGGCATCGAGCGAGCAGAGCCACTCAGGGATTCTGTCATGAGAAAGAGCTGGCCGGAAGTTGAGGATGTCAGCGATGCCCGTTTTTTCCACCATGGACAGGTATGTATTTTTTTCTGAGTCCCGAAGCGTGCCGACAAGCTGAAGGGCGATGTCATGCTGCAGCCGAAGCGCTTTTATCGCCTTGAAAAGATAGGGTAAGCCTTTTGCGTATTTAAAAATACCGGCACAACCAATTTTGAATGGCCTGTTATGAATCGGTCGAGGCTTCCAGAAAACAGAGGGGATTTGAACGGAATTGAAGATGACCCTGCCCTTGTTCGCAACCGGAGAAAGGGCGTTTGCAGTCATTAGAAGGTCATGGCTGAGCGCCGCCACCCGGTCCGCATTTTCCAGTCCGCTGCGGCAGAAAGCAGCCATTTCCGGGCAGAAAATATATTTTTTTACATCGTTGCCCACAAGGGTCACAATGGAAGGAACCCACTTTCTATGAGCCAGCAAACCTGTAATGTACCCCGTTGGATATAGAAAAAAACTGTGAAAGAGATCGAACCGTTCCGCATTGTGAAGCAGTTCAAGGGACTGATACATCATCTTGAAAGTTCGTGTGTGGGGAGAGTCCCATATCGTGAACGGTCTGTCAGACAGACGTTCCACCCCAACCCGCAGGCGGTGAACAAGGACGCCGTCCCTGTTTTCATCTTTCCGGTTCTCATCCAGAAGAACCGTAGCGTCCTCCAGAACAGTCACATGGGCCACGTGAACTTCCAATCCCATATCCCGTATATGACGGGCCACGTTTTCGACCGTTCTTGCAAGGCCGCCCCACTGGTCGGGTGGATATTCAAGGGTGACCATGCATACTTTTTTATTGTTCATATCTGCAACTAATCAAAAGCTGGAAGGTTTATATGAAAATGATCAATTTTCATCCTTCGTTGTGCCCGCCCCGGGCATGGGGGTTAGAAGAGTCACTGCACGCTTCACGTCTGGTAGTGCTGGAAAAGCATGGTGGTTCTTAAACAGCGTTATTGATAGATAACCTTGATGTTAAGATGTTGTCAATTTTTTTCATGTTTCATTGTGGATGTCAGGCTGTTGTTTGTCGCTCCTGTCCGGCGGCAGGTGTCAATGAATTGGTCTTGACGACAAGAGACTGCTCAACTATAGAAGTAATCCATGTATCGCTCAGATGTTCATCCCAGCCATCTTTTCGAAATCTGGCAGGTCTGGCCCGGATCATACGGCAATCCGCCGGCATCCGACACGATTTATCCTTTTCCGCAAACACATGGCCTTGTGATTTCCCGCAAAACCCCAATCGCTTCCATGGGTTCCTGTTTTGCAAGGGAGATAAAAGATGCCCTCATCCAAAAGGAATATACGTATATACAGGAGGAAGTGCAGCATCCGGCCTCAAAACAAGCCAGCGCTGCCTGGGAGCGCGTTTACAACACTTTTTCCATCCGCCAGATCTTTGAATATACGTTCAAACAATGGAAACCGGATTTGCGCTGGTGGAGAGCGCCGGTTTCCGGAATTATCCAGGACCCATACAGGCGGATTATTCTGTATGATACCATTGAAGAAGCCGAGGTTGATTTTGAAAATCATTGCGCTGCTTCCCGCATGGCTATCGAGAAAGCCGAGGTGCTTATCCTAACCCTCGGTCTGACGGAGATCTGGGAAGACAAGGTTGATGGATCCGTGTTATGCCTTCCATCCGGTCCTTATGTGAACGAGGGCGGGGACATGAGCCGTTACCGGTTCAGGGTCAGCCGGTATGGGGAGAATCTTGAAAATCTTGAGCGGATTCATGCGATTCTGTCTGCCCACAATCCCAAGTGCAAGCTGATTCTGACGGTATCGCCGGTACATCTCTGGGCCACCTTCCGCAAAGATGCGGATGTCATCAGTGCGAGCTGGAATTCCAAAGCCACGCTGCGGGCGGCAATCGATGAATTCGTTGCCTGCCATCCCGATGTTTTCTATTTTCCCGCCTTTGAGATGGCTGTTACCTACAGAATGATTCTGGGCAAAACGATGTTCACCCAGGACAGGGAGCCCTTCCATGTCAATAAGGAAACAATCGATTTTATCATGGAAAATTTTTTCCGGTTGTATTGTGAAGATTCCTGAAAAGATCAGCCATCCTTGATGCAAAATCCGGGCTCTCCCAAAATGCACGGCATGGTTCTGAAACAGGACAGAGTATCCAGTCCAGGGTGATGGGGAGCAACGCTCGGACCGAAAACCGGAAATGCCATGCCGGCATGTCTTCCCCATTGACGGAAACCCAGCCGCGGGGCGGATTCAAGTTGCCTTTGAAGGATTGAATTCCGGCGCGATGAAACCCGGCATAAGGGATGAGGGCTATTCCCTTTCCTTGTTGATCCATGGATCGTATGATTAACGTTCCGGCATCCATTTCGACATTGCCCGGAAAAAACTGCCAACATGCGGTAAGGGTATGGATGCCCGTCCCGATCGCCGTATCCCGTATTACCCAGTAGCGACGGGCAACAAACAAGACCGTTCGGGTTATCTGGAAAATCGCTCCGGATTCGTCCCGGAAATTGCGGCAGGTTCCGGTCATACCATTGACATCGCTATGATTGAAGCATGTGAATTGATCCCGGGCCGATTGGGTCCTTTCCTGAAACCCAAGCTGAGAGCGAAGCGGCCCCTTTCCATCCAGAAGAAGCGTGTTGTGAGCAGCCGCGCTACGGTAATAGTCTGTCATGGGTCCCGGCGCATAACTCGTTATGCCCGGATCGATCAGGCTGGGAATGCCGTGTGCAACGACTTCAAGGGACAGCGCATCTTCATGGACATGGGTCATCCCTGCCGGACCTGCCCGGAATGCCAGAAAATGGGCTTGCGGATCATATCCGGATCTCATGATGCCGATG
>Ga0268283_1000086_pt1 | contig 92078 bp, 82 predicted proteins | sample saktaG_13_FD_190140 | JGI IMG/M metagenome (GOLD analysis project Ga0268283, IMG submission 190140) | Saline water microbial communities from Sakinaw Lake, British Columbia, Canada - sak_2013_06_06_36m | ecosystem: Environmental > Aquatic > Non-marine Saline and Alkaline > Saline ...
TTAATACAGGTTTGATGATGAATCGCTTTGAAGAGTATACAACACAGTTTGTTCAGCAAGTAGGGAAAAAAGAGGGGGCGGTTAGCCCTGTGATAATTAATTCGGCATCGTTTGGATATGGTGACAGTGAGACGGGTGAGGGTATTTTTGACGGTTCGGTAAAAAAGCCATTGTATTCACGTATGGGGAATCCAACGTCGGCGCAGTTAGAGCAGATTTTAGCTACTATGGACGGCGGTATTGGTGCGGTTGCTGCCTCTTCGGGGATGGGTGCTACGGCTATGGCAACGTTAAGTCTCCTAAAATCAGGGGATGAGATACTTAGTGTCGGGGGATTGTTCGGAGGGACGTATTCGTATTTTTCCGAAACTTTGACACGTTTTGGGATTACGACGAAATTTTTCGATGTGGATGAATTGGAAGCTATTGAAGCGGCTATCACCGATAAAACTAAAATTCTCTTTTTGGAGAGCGTGGGCAATCCCAATATGCGTCTTCCGGATATACAAGCCATTGCAGACATCGCCAATAGATATGGGGTGGTGTTAATGGTGGACAATACCATTACTCCACTGAGTGTCAAACCGATTGCGTTGGGTGCTGATATTATTGTCTATTCAACTACCAAAATTATTACCGGAAATGCATCCTCGCTTGGCGGTGCAGTTGTTTTTCGAGCCATTTCTGAGGGTGATGATAAGTTTAAGGGAGAGCGTTATGCTGAAGTGCATCCCTTTATCAAGAAGATGGGGGCAATGGCGCTCATCGGGAATGCCAAAAAGCGGGCACTTCGAGATTTTGGGATGTCTGCCAATGGATTTGGGAGTTATTTGACGATGCTTGGGCTTGAAACATTGCCGTTACGAATGGACAGAGTCGTGTCGAGTGTGGAAAAAATTGCAAAAGAGTTAGATGCGTTAGGCTTTGTCATCAATCATCCTGTTTTGCCAAGTCACCCTCACCACGATCGATATTTAAAGCAGTTTTCTCAAGGTTGTGGAACCTTATTTACGATTGATATGGGGAGCAAAGAAGCGGCATTTGCATTTTTAAATCGTTCCAAACTCATCACCATTACGGCGAATATCGGAGATTCTCGCACCCTTGGTCTTCACATGGCTTCGACTATTTATCGTGATTTTGATGAATCGGTCAGAGAATTTTTAGGGATTACCGAAGGGTTGATTCGTATTTCCATTGGGCTTGAAAATCCTGATGATATTATTAACGATTTTAGTATGGCACGTAATTTGTCTCTTTAAGCCAAACAATACGCGATGCTTGTTAAAGTAATTTTTTTAAATCGAGGGTAATCGTGAGTACAAAAACAAAACATAGTCTTGAAAATTCTTTGGAACTTCGAGAGCCGAAAAAGTATCATGTCTATTTGTTAAATGACGATTATACGTCAATGGATTTTGTGATTGATATATTGATTGGCATTTTTCGCAAAGATTATGGTGAAGCGCACCAGATTATGATGCAAGTACATCAAAGCGGTCGAGGTTTGTGCGGAACCTATTCGTATGAGATTGCAGAGACAAAAATTCAGCAAGTGGGTTCACTCTCCAGAGAGAGCGGATTTCCATTGAAAGCTGTGATGGAGGAAGTCTAATGATTAGCTCAGAACTAAACTCTATTTTCCAAAAAGCATTGGCATTGGCACGTCATCAGCGCCATGAATATCTCACCATTGAACACGTGATGCTCTCATTATTAAACTCTCCACACGGTGCTTCGATTATTCAATCGTGTGGGGGAGATATAGAAAGTATTCGTGAGTCATTGGGAAATTATTTAATGCATTCTCTTGAACCGCTTCCTGATGAAGTGAACCAAGAGCCGTTTGAAACCGTAGCCCTAGCACGGATGATCGATGAGATGATGCGTCATGTCAGAAGTGCTCAAAAACAGCATGCTGATGTGGGTGATTTTATCGCGGCGGTGTATGAAGAACATCACACATATGCGTGTATGTTGCTCGAAGAGTATGGAATCAGCCGCGTGGATTTGCTAGAAGCAATTTCGCATAATGAAACTGAGACATTCTCCCCAAGCCAAGAGGCTGAAGGTGCTTTGGAAAAATATTCGATTAACCTCATAGAACAGGCTAAAAAAGGGAAAATTGATCCCGTGATCGGTCGAGTTAATGAAATCGAACGGGCCATTCAAACATTATGCCGTCGCCGAAAAAACAATCCTCTTCTCATCGGTGAACCCGGAGTGGGCAAAACGGCGATTGCGGAAGGATTGGCACTTCGTATCGTCTCAGGCGATGTTCCAAAACTCCTTGAAAATGCGGAGCTTTTTGCGCTAGATTTAGGGGCGATGCTTGCAGGTACAAAATATCGCGGCGACTTTGAAAAACGGCTCAAAGCGGTCATTGATGAAATTCAGGGTCATCCCAATGCTATTTTATTTATTGATGAAATTCATACAATTGTAGGGGCAGGTGCGGTTGGCGGTGGGAGTATGGATGCGTCCAATCAACTCAAACCGGCACTTGCATCCGGAAATCTCAAATGTATGGGGGCAACCACCCATGCAGAGTATCGATCGGTTTTTGAAAAAGACCGAGCTTTAAGTCGGCGGTTCGCCCGTATCGAGGTGAATGAGCCATCGCAAGAGGAGAGCTTTTTAATCCTCAAAGGGCTTCGAGAACGGTATGAAAAACATCACGATGTGAAATACACCGATAAAGCACTTCGCAGTGCGGTAGAACTCTCCAAAAAATTCATCACCGATCGATTTTTACCCGATGTGGCCATTGATTTGATGGACGAAGCAGGGGCATCGTTTCACCTCCATCACCATAAGCGCACAACCGTTACTCCTACTGATATAGAGACGATTATCTCTAAAATGACGGGAGTTCCCATCTCTAAAATGAGTGGTGATGATCGTTCTAAATTAGCAGGGTTGGAAGAAGAGCTGAAAACTCTCGTTATCGGGCAAGATAATGCCATCACGCAAGTCGTTCGTTCCATTAAGCGTTCCTACGCAGGATTGTCTCAACCGAATAAACCGATTGCCTCTTTTTTATTTTCAGGACCTACGGGTGTGGGGAAAACGGAACTGGCTAAATCTCTTGCACAATCGATGGGGATTCATTTTGAGCGGTTTGATATGTCGGAGTATATGGAGAAACACTCGGTAAGTCGTCTTATCGGTGCACCTCCGGGATATGTCGGTTTTGAGCAGGGTGGACTTTTGAGTGAAGCGGTTCGTAAGCACCCTTATACGGTACTTTTGCTTGATGAGATTGAAAAAGCCCATCCTGATTTGGTTAATATTTTGCTCCAAGTGATGGACAATGCCACCTTGACCGATAACAACGGATACAAAGCCAATTTTGCCAATGTGGTGTTGATTATGACGTCAAACATCGGTGCGACTGAACGAACCGTAATGGGATTCAATGCAGACAGTTCGATTTCACGGCATGAAGCATTAAAATCATTTTTTACCCCTGAGTTTCGCAATCGTCTGGATGCGGTTGTTGAATTTGAGACCTTGCCATCCTCCGTAGTGGAAGGGATTGTGGATAAGTTTATCAAAGAACTGAATACTCAGCTAAAACCGAAAAAAGTATCCATTGCGGTGAGTGAAAAAGCCAAAGGGTATCTAGCGCGTATCGGGTACGATAAAGCTATGGGGGCACGACCTCTCGCCAGAGTGATACAAGAAAAGATCAAAGATCCGCTCGTAGATGAAATTCTTTTTGGTAAGCTCACCCATGGCGGCAAAGTGATGATTGATTTTAACGACAACCTTATTTTCGATTATCAGGTGTAAATGATTCCAAAGCTTTCCCATCATCTTTCGTTTCCCAATCCTTCAGACGCTTCACATGAGGGGATTGTGGCGTATGGAGGTGATCTTTCCCCTTCACGGCTGATGATGGCGTATAGAGCTGGAATTTTCCCGTGGTACAGTTTGGGTGATCCGATTCTTTGGTGGTCACCCAATCCGCGTCTTATTTTAGAACTCACTGATTTTAAACTCCATCGCTCGCTACGTAAAAAAATACCCCAATTTGACATTCGATTTGATACGGCTTTTTCGCAGGTGATACGAGAGTGCGCAAAAGCTCCAAGAGGAAAACAAAAGGGGAGTTGGATAGTCCCGGAGATGATCGAAGCGTATGAGGTGTTACACGCACTTGGGTATGCTCACAGTGTTGAAGCCTATCAAGATGGTCTATTGGTGGGTGGATTGTACGGCGTGAGTGTGGGAAAAGTGTTTTGCGGAGAGTCGATGTTTGCAAAAGTCTCGGATGCGTCAAAAGTAGCATTTGCCGTGTTAGTTGAGAATCTAAAGAAGTGGGACTATGCGTTTATTGACTGTCAAGTACCGACACAGCATCTTAAAAGTTTAGGAGCCAGAGAGGTGTCCAGAGAATATTTTTTAAAGCGATTATCAGTTGATTCATGTGAGAATATATCCCCAAATGGATGGAATTTACAGCCATTATAGGCTTATTTAGAGTATTTTTAAGTATATTTAATTATATTAAAACAGTATCTTTGTCTATCAGCTTTTTTTAAAGTTTTATCAGCAACAATAGTGCACTTTTTAATCGAAAGGGTATCGTGAAATACACAATTTGTACCGTATCCTTGTCCCTAGCCCTCTCCTTAAGTGCTTCAGATACACCAATTTTCACTTCACTCAATGATGATATGGCGCAAACGGCACTTTTAGCAACTCAAACAAATCAAAATATCGATTATCAGCCTTTTATCCTTTCAATTTTACACAGCGATGATCTCTCAAAATTTGGTGTCAGAACATTAGGTGAAGCACTCACTCTCGTCCCTGGTATTGATATGGCAACCAATACAATGAACAATCGAACTCCTATTTTTCGAGGCTCAAACCCTACTGCCTACGGTCAATCCACCCTCGTTATTGACGGATTTGTGGTAAATGACAGTATCTTTAGCAACTATAACGCGTATCTTGATTTGCCGATCGAGCTGATTGATCGGATCGAAGTCGTCCGTGGATCGGGGAGTTTTATCGAAGGGGTCAACGGCTATGCAGGGACAATCAATGTCATCACCCATGCCGGATCTGATCCGCTGAGAGTTGAAAACGGAACCCTTTTTGCATCAGGCGGCAGTGAGGGTGCGATGGGCGTCGGCGGATGGAGTCGATACAAAGGGGAGAAGTGGAAGCTCTCGCTTGATGCCTTCTCTCAGCGCCATGATCGACAAACCCCTGTTCTCGTTACGGATGCATTAGGGCAAAGCGGGTATGCCAAGCTGGGGATGAAGCACAGCGGTTTTGGTATCGCGTATGAGTATGGTCAGTTCGAATTGCGCGGACGATACAATGATTACAAAAATGATAGTGCATTCGGGAATTTAAATGCCCTCCCTAATCCAGAGGGCACGTTTGAATCGCCTTCATGGCATATTCAGAGCAAATATACCCTTCCTCTAGCCCGTGATCTGAATCTTATCCTCAAAGCCTCAATCATGGAAGGCAGTATGAAGAGTGACTCACGGGCGCTTCCGATAGGAACGTATGCCGGAGTTACGTATAGTGATGGCTATTGGGCATCACTGATGGTCAAAAATCGTCGTACGAGTGGTGGAGCGGCATTTCATTACGATGGAGTGGAGTTGCATCATCTGAGTGCCGGAATAGAATCAACCTGGGATGAAGCCGTTGATATGGAAACGTTTGCTAATAAAATTCCATCACTTGGTATGCAAGATTACAGTATTACAAGTCCTTTTATCTATGCTGATAAAGCCAAACGTCAAAGTACCAATCTTTATCTTTCAGATAATATCACTATCAATGACAAAACAGCGCTTGCTTTAACGCTGGGAATGATGAAAACTTCCGATAGTGAATCACACGCCTACGGGCGTGCCGCACTTGTTTATCAGCCGACTCGCAGTGATATTTTTAAACTCATGGCAGCGGACGGAGTTCGCTACCCCTCTTTCCAAGAGATGTACGCAACTCCGAGTCGCTATGCCACCGGAAATCCCAATCTCACGTATGAACATGTCCGTTCATTGGAAGCTCAATATCTGCGAAAACTGGGGACGAATCTCACGGCAGGGATGAATCTCTTTTATCTTGCCAATTCCCAACAAATTGTCCGTGATGCAACCAATACGTTTCAAAATTACGGAGAAAACATTATTCAGGGTGGGGAAGCCGAATTGCGCGGAAAACTCACGTCTGAGGATACCCTTCTTCTCTCTTATAGCTACATTTACGGGGAAGTGAAAGATAATTACGGCAATGTAAGTTCCATCCCTTATACCGCTTCTCATCTGATCAAAGCGGCGTATGCGTATGATCTCACCGAAAATTGGACGTTAGGGGGAATCTGGAATTACGTCGGGAGTAAAAAGCGTTACGCTTCTGATACCCGTGATAGCTTAGCCGCGTACAATACTCTCGATATTGCGCTGGGCTGGGATATGAACACCCATAAGGGATGGTATGCTCAAGGCGTCGTAAAGAATATTGCTGATACGACAGTGCGTTATCCCTCCCCCGCATCAACCTATCCCGATGATTATCCTGTAGCCGGTCGTAGCTTTTGGATTCGAACAGGGTGGAAATTTTGATACGTCTCTTTGCCGTGTTGATGATAGGATTCTTGGCCGCCCGTGCAGAAGATCCGCTTCTTCTCAATACGCACATTCGTATGATCCCTAAAATTATGGCACTCGATACACAAGCATTATCCCATAGCTCTTCAGGCAAGGCTATTTTGGGTGTTGTGTATGACGATAATCGTAAAAATAGTGCCAAAAAAGTTGCTGATGAGATTAATGCCGACTATGACGGTAATATCGGAACACTCCCTTTTGTCGCGATTGCCATTTCTGTGGATGAACTCATGCTTCGCCATGATATTGCATTTGTGTATCTTGTAGAGATGCGTAACTCTTCTGTACGTCGGGTAGCACCATGGGGAATTTTGAATAGTGTTCCTGCTTTTTCGTATAATTCAGAAAATCTTGATTTAGGAATTTTAGGTGCCATAGCAATCGAACGCAGTACCGTGATTTATCTCAATAAAAATGTTTTAAAAGAGGGGAAGTTTCGTTTTAATGATACGTTATTCCAAATTGCGAGGTTCGTAGAATGATTCGCTTTAATGATGCCCGCCTCTCCACTAAAATTATAAGCACCCTAATTTTTGGGGTAGTCATTATCGCTAGTATTGTTACATTGGTTACCTTTTGGATTGTTCGTGATTTGACCATGAATACCCAAAAAGAGAAAGCCGCTCTTTTGCTTGATACCGTAGAACCTTCCGTCGCTATTTCACTATTTTTGGGGATTAAAGATATGGGGGAGAAACTCTCCTCAATTACCCGTATTCATGAAGTAATTGCCCTGCAAATCACCGATACTGAGGGGAAAATGATTCTCGATTATAGCCGATACAGAGGGATGCTTCCCAGTGAATCAATCCAGATTACCAAAAATCTGATGGAACCTTCATCTCTTAAACCGATCGGAAGTATCACTCTCACCTATTCAGGTGAGGAATTTACGCAAACGATGAATCGTTTTTATACTCTTTATGGATGGATTGCTTTTGGTGTTTTTGCGATTCTATGGATGATGTTAATCTGGATCAACCGTCTCTTGCTCCCCATCAAACTTATTGCAAGGAAAGTACATAATTTTAAACCTGGGCATTTAATTACGTTCAATATTCCCTATGCTCAGCACGAATTTACCCAAATTATCCATGCGTTTGAGCGGATGCAGCGAAGCGTGGTGGAGTATTCTTTAAAACTCCAGTCAATTAACACAGATTTAGAGATTAAAGTGTCTGAACAAACCCGTGAAGCACTGCACCATCTTTACTATGACAACCTCACGAGTCTGCCCAATCGGCTCAAACTGCAAGAAGATCTCTCCGGGAGTTCTTGCAGCACCGTCGCCATCCTCAATATTGATGACTTTAAGGAAATTAACGACTTTTTTGGTATCGATACGGGGGATTGGCTTCTCGGTCAAATCGGACGATGGCTTCAGGAGATGAAGCTTTCTCCCTATCGTATCGGTGGAGATGAGTTTGCGTTTCGGCTCAAAGAGGGGACATCCCCTGAGCAATTTCGTCACGATATCGAAAACCTTCTCTCTTTGCTGAGTGAAAAACTTTTTATGATTGCTGAAGAAACGGTTCATATTCGTGCTACAGTCGGCATCGCAATCGAGAGTGAAAAACCGCTTATCCATGCCGATATTGCTTTAAATCAAGCACGAGTCCTTAGACAACCTGTTTCGATATACGACCACTCTGAAGGGATTGAAGCACAATATCAAGTGAACATTGCTATGTCTGCTCAGATTCGTCAAGCATTGGTGGAACACCGTATCGTCTGCCAATATCAACCCATCGTCTCATGCATTAGCGGGAAAATCGAAAAGTTTGAGACACTAGTCCGGATACGTAACGAAGACGGTACTCTTATTGCACCGAATGATTTTTTACCCATTGCCCAAAAAACAAAACTGTATCACCATATCACCCAAGAAGTCGTTTATCAGGCGTGTACTCTTTTCAGTACACGTGACGAACAATTTTCAATTAATCTCTCCAGCAGCGATATTTTAGATCAGCATACCGTCACCACGATCGAAAATATCCTTCATCAAACCGGCACTGCAAATCGGATTATTTTTGAGATACTCGAATCAGAGGGGATTGAAAATTTTGACGAGGTTGCCTCCTTTATCGTGCGGATGAAAGCACTCGGAGCTAAAATTGCCATTGATGATTTTGGTACGGGGTATTCCAACTATGAGAATATTCTCAAGCTTAATGTCGATATTCTCAAAATCGATGGCTCCCTCATTAAATCGATCAATGAAAACTCGCGCCACCGCATCGTCGTCGAAGCAATCGTTGATTTTGCGCACCGTATCGGTATCGATACGGTTGCTGAGTTTGTCGCGTCTGAAGAGATATTGCATACGGTAACTGAGATTGGAATTACCTACTCCCAAGGATTTTATACCGGAAAACCAGAGTTTTTAAATAATTTTTTGGCATAATCATTTTACTTTAAATGCTTGGAGCTCAAATCACATGTATATTCCTGAATCTCGTTTTTCACTATGGGCTGATTTTATTGAGCGAACTTTTTTGGATGAAGGGTTTCGGGAGTTAATTTCGCAGGGAATTATTAATGGGGCGACTTCAAATCCTGCTATTTTTAAAAATGCTATCCTAACGTCCGATGCTTACAAAGAGCAACTTAGCACTCTCTCCTCATTAACACCAAAAGAGAAATATGAAGCTGTAGCGATTTTTGATATTCAAAAAGCGGCAGATATTTTGCGACCGTTATATGACGCAGGAGATGATGGGTATGTGAGTATTGAGGTCGATCCCTTTTTATGTGATGATACGCAAGCAACGATTGCAGAGGGGGTTCGATTGTATGAGAGCATCGGACGTCCTAACGTAATGATTAAAGTCCCGGCAACGGATGCAGGATATGGGGCGATGAAGGCTTTGGCTTCTCGTAATATTCCGGTGAATGCAACCTTGATTTTTTCAGAAAATCAAGCGATTCATTGTGCCCAAGCATTTGCCGCTGCAGCCCAAGAAGCAGTATCGGTTGTAAATACTGTTATTAGTGTTTTTGTGAGTCGAATTGATCGCGCTATTGATGAGAAGCTGGTCTCCTACGGTATTGAACCGGGGCTTATGGGAATTATGAATGCAGCAGAGATTTATAATAAAGTCGAAGCCTTGAATGTGCCAAAATGTCGCGTTCTTTTTGCCAGTACGGGGGTTAAGGGTGATGATTTGAGAGCTTCTTATTATATTGATGAATTGCTCGCGTGCAACAGTGTCAATACGGCACCCATTGCAACGATTGAGGCGTATGTTGCACGAGGGGATAAGCTTATTAAGCTTCCTATTGCACAGGAGAAGATTGCTATACATAAACAAAAAGTACGAAATGCCGGAGTAGATATGGATAGCGTGATTGATGCGCAGATACGAGAAGGACTGGATGCGTTCAAAACCGCTTTTAGTGAAATTTTAAGTGCATTGGAGTAGAAATGATAGATAAAGAACAGCAGAATATTAATTTAGATGATTTAAACTTTGAAGTATTGAAAAAAATACGAGGCTATTTGCGTCGTATGGTCGATGCGGGTGGGAGTGATTTGCATATTAAAGCCAATGGTGTTGTACGCGCACGGGTGAATGGTGAAATTATCCCTTTATCAGGTGAAATTCTTTCCAAAGATGATGCCCTCCTTTTTGCAAAAGAGTTATTACGTACCCGTTTTCATGAATTGGTTGAAAAAAAAGAGCTGGATCTTGTCTATCCGTTTGACGAAAATACCCGCTTTCGTATTAATATCTTTTTTCAAATGGAAGGAATTTCAGCGGTCTTCCGTTTGATTCCTATGAAAATCTTAACCATTGATGAGCTAAAACTTCCTGAAATAGTTCATAGTTTTGCGCAGATGGAACGGGGATTAGTGTTGGTGACAGGGGTGACGGGAAGCGGTAAATCGACAACCCTTGCCGCTCTTATCAATGAGATTAACTGGACTAGACGTAGGCATATTATTACCATTGAAGATCCCATTGAGTTTGTTCATAAAGACCGGAAATGTATTGTCAATCAGCGCAGTGTAGGGCAAGATACCCATAGTTTTGGAGGGGCATTACGTGCGGCTTTACGTGAAGATCCTGATATTATTCTTGTTGGGGAAATGAGGGATATGGAAACCATAGAAATCGCACTTCATGCTGCGGATACAGGGCATTTGGTATTTTCAACACTGCATACATTGGATGCTAGGGAGACCGTAAATCGTATTGTTTCGGTATTTCCGTCGGTGGAGCAAAATCGTGTTCGTATGACGCTGGCATCGGTATTGAAGGGAGTTATTTCTCAACGTCTTATCCCTACAGTAGACGGTAAACGGATCGCGGCATTGGAAGTATTGGTTCGAACCTCACGTATAGAACAGCTGATTGCTGAAAATCGTGATATTGAAATTCCTGATACCATAGCGGAGGGAAAAGAGCTATATAAATCACAAACATTTGACCAAGGAATCTTAGACCTTTATCTAGCAGGAACAATCACTCGCGAAGATGCTCTTATATACGCTACTTCGGCATCGGATTTGAAGCTTCGTATGGAAGGGATGAATGGAGTAATTGATAAAAGTCAAATCGGAAAAGAAAATGAGCCAAAAGCATTTAGAGAAGAAGAATTTATTGCACTAAAAGGATAAAAAAAGCGTAGAGTTTATACTATTTTAAACAAGTTTTAAGTATAATTCGCCTCATTTTATTTCCAAAGGACACATTATGCTAGAAGGCATTCTTAGAGAGAGTATTGGCAAGCCTGCAACAAAAGCGCTTCGCCGTGATGGTTATCTTATTGCAAACATATACGGAAAAGGGCTTGAAAATATCAATGCTGCGTTCAAAATGAACGATTTTATCCGTACGGTTCGTAATAAAGAGAGTGTTGCATTTCCTGTTAGCATCGCTGGCAACGAAATGAACCTTGTTGTTCAAGGATATGAGTCTCATCCGGTTTCTGGAAACTTGTTACATGTTGATTTGATGGTAGCACAAGCTGGTCTTGTAACGCATTATAATATTCCTGTTAAGCCAGTGGGTACTCCAATCGGTTTGAAAAACAAAGGGATGTTGTTTGTTGCTAAAAAACGTCTTCGCGTTAAAGCGGCAATCGAAAACTTGCCAAACGCAATCGAAATCAATGTAGCACCACTCGATTTGGGTGATTCTGTATTGCTTCGTGATGTTGCACGTGTTGAAAATGTTACCTTTACTGATGCGGATCGCGTATCGGTTCTAAGTATCATTAAAGCAAAATAAGTATGTTAATCGTCGGTCTGGGTAATCCTGGAGCGGCGTATGCTCTCACGCGTCACAATATTGGATTTAGGGTCATTGACGAGCTGTGTCGTCGTCATACTGTGCATGATGTTTCAAAGAGTTCCTTCGATGGGGAATTGTTTAAAATGGGTGGACATTTTCTCCTTAAACCTACAACGTATATGAATCTCTCCGGTAAATCAATCCTTGCAGTTAAAAACTTTTATAAAATCGATGAGGTTATTGTTATCCATGATGATTTGGATCTCCCTTTTGGTGCGCTTCGTTTTAAAACGGGGGGTGGTCATGGGGGGCACAACGGTCTTAAATCAGCAGACGGCGCGATTGGCTCTGAGTATGTTCGTGTACGTATGGGGATTGGCAAGCCCCAACACAAATCGCAAGTGGCCGATTATGTTCTTCACCCTTTTTCTCCTGAAGAAGAAGTGTATCTCAAAGAGTGGATCAGCAAGACAGCGGATGCGGTAGAATTATTGCTTGTCTTAGAGTGCAATGAAGTTTCGTCAAAGTGTTCTATCAAAGGTTTAACGCTATAATAAAAACCATTTAGTTACTAGGTTTTTGTATGCTTTTTTTTAAAACGGTATCGTTTTTATATCTTCGTTATTGTCTTATTATCATGATTGCTCTTACGGGATTTATGCTCGGATTTGACATGCTAAACAATGGAGAAACACTTCCCGCTTCTGCAAATTTGGTTATCATTTATGGTGTGTATAAATGGCTTTATGCTTTGGATATGATGTTGCCTATCTCCTTGGTTTTCGCTTTTATTGCTACGATTATTGAACTGATCCGATCTAATGCCCTGACCTCTTTTTATGCTCTTGGCTATTCACGAATGAAGGTGTTGTCTCCGATTCTTTTTGTTGTGATTACCCTTTTGTCTGCGTATATCGCCGCCCATGCAACATCTTTTGCCAGAGCAAACGAATATGCCGATAACCTGCGCGAATCCTCACAGTTTTTGACCCCTACAAATAATTTGTTTTTTACCCATGAGGGGAATTATATTTTTTTTGGAACGCTTAACCCTATGAGTCAAAAGGCACAGTCGATACGTGTTTTTAGCTTTGAGAATGGGAAGCTTAAAGAGGCACTTAGTGCAAAAGATGCGTATTATAAAGATCATTACTGGAATATACAACGTGCCCATATTGTCCGTCCGCCTGCAGCTTTGGATTTAAAGGGAGAAGGGATTACGATACGAGATGTACAAAATATTCGAGTATTACGTGACTTTAGACCTAAAATTTTGGATCAAATTTATGAAGGAAAAGTAAATTATACGATTATTGATGCATTGGATGCAATGAAGCTATTGGAATCACAGAATATTGATCTCTCAAAGGTAAAAAGTTCTTTGTACCGTAATTTTTTGACACCATGGTTCGCGTTAATGATGATTATCCTTATTTACACCTATGTGCCGATGGGCTCACGGTTCAGCAACCTCTCTTTGTACAGTTTTGCGTCAATATTGGTGACGTTGGTCGTATGGGGATTACTCTTTATGAGCGGTGAGCTTGCAAATAACAAAACCCTCTCTCCTGAAGTGGGGATTGTGGCTCCTATTGGAATACTAGCCCTCCTTAGTGCACTTCATCTAAGCTCATTTTGGATAAAATCGCGAATAAATTCAGTACAAAAAGGCTTAGCGTGATCCCATTTCAATCTTTGGCACAAACGTACGGGACACCGTTATATATTTATAATTTTGATGCAATGAAAGAGCAATTCGAGACTCTGAAAGAGGCATTTCGTGGGAGAAAATCGATTCTTGCCTACGCAGTTAAAGCAAATTCCAACTTGAGCGTCATTAAACATTTTGCCTCTCTTGGTTCTGGGGCTGATTGTGTCTCTATCGGGGAAGTACGCCGTGCATTGATGGCAGGAGTTCCTGCTTATAAAATACTTTTTAGTGGCGTAGGTAAGCGCGATGATGAGATTCGTGAGGCGATTGCTAGTGACATCCTCTATATCAATGTGGAGAGTGAAGCGGAGCTTGGGCGTATTGATATGATTGCGCAAGAACTGAATACAAAAGCGCGCATTAGTATCCGTGTTAACCCAAATATTGACCCCCAAACCCATCCGTACATCTCTACGGGATTGCATGATAACAAGTTCGGTGTCGAAATTGATGCGGCAAAGCGTATGTATATTCGTGCTAAAAATTCGGAGTACTTAGACCCTGTTGGAATCCATTTTCATATCGGAAGCCAACTGACCCAGCTCGAACCCATCTATGAAGCGGCAGTTATTGTGGCGGATTTGATGCGTTCATTGTCTGCTATTGATATTAACCTCAAATTTTTTGATATTGGCGGTGGTTTAGGGGTTCGTTATAACGAGGAAACAACAATAACTCCCTACGACTATGCGCAAGCGATTTTAGGGGCGATTAAAGGTCTTGATGTCACGATTATTTGTGAACCGGGGCGTTTTTTGACGGCGAATGCCGGTTATTTCTTGACAAAAGTGTTGTATGAAAAGCAAAATGGTCAAAAGCGTTTTGTGGTAGTGGATGGAGCGATGAATGATCTCATCCGTCCTAGTCTTTACAATGCTTATCACCGTATTGAGGCGTTAGACAAGACGGGTGAAACGTCATTGGCGGATGTTGTTGGTCCGGTATGCGAAAGCGGTGACTTTTTGGCGAAAGAATATCCCTTGCCTATGCTAGAACATAATGATTTGCTTGTAGTTCACAGTGCCGGTGCGTATGGTTTTGGGATGGGAAGCAACTACAACACGCGAGGACGCTCTGCTGAAGTGGCGTATGAGGGTGGAGAATCTCGACTTATTCGTGCTCGTGAAAGTTTTGATGACCTTATTGCATTAGAGCGCGAGTACCTTTAATGTTTTTTATTGATGTGCAGGGGACGTTGATTGATGATAATACCAAAAAGCCCATTGCGGGTGCTGTTGCTTTTATCGATCATTTAAACCTCTCACATATCCCCTATATGGTTGTTACGAACAGTACAAAGTATTCGAGTTGTGAGTTTTTGGCGTATTTGAATTCAATAGGTCTGAATATTCCTCTCAGCCATTATTTAGATCCCTTGATGGTGTTGGAAGATTCTCTATCGAAAGAAAAAAAAATAGCAGCGTACGGTTCAGTTGAATTTTTAGAGGTTTTAACGTCTATAGGCTATCTCCTCGATTATCTTTCCCCTGACGTAGTTTTACTCTCCATCAAAGAAGATTTTAATCACGAAGAATATGCTCAGATGATTGAATTTCTCTTAGGCGGTTGTGAACTGATCGGAATGCATGAGACATCACTGTATGTTAAAAATCATAAACGCTATCCGGGGGTTGGGGCGCTATTGAAAATGTTGGAGTTTGCAACATCCACCCCATACAGCGTGGTTGGAAAGCCAAGTCGACCTTTTTTTGATACCGCATTGCAGGGGCTGCAACAGCAAAACAGTGGTGCAACTTTTGGTGATGTGACAATGATCAGTGATGACGTAATAGGAGATTTAATCCCTGCACAGGCACTTGGTATCCGGGGTGTATTTGTCCTCAGCGGTAAATACCGCACACGCGAGGAGATACTGCCACAGCTTGATGTACAGCCTGATGCAGTATATGTAGATATGCAAGCAGTATTGGAGAGTTTATGAACACATTAGAAGAGTGTAGAGAAGCTATTGATGCACTGGATGATGAAGTTATCGTACTTTTAAATCGCCGTATGGAAGTGGTACGACGAGTGGGGGAGATTAAGCATCAAAACAATGGCGCTATTTATCGTCCTGAGCGAGAAAAAGCGATTATTGATCGCTTAAGTGCTCACAGTAAGCAATCGGGCGGTTTACTAAACTCTCAAGCGATTGAAGCGGTTTTTTTGGAGATTTTTGCCGTAGCCCGTAATCTTGAACTTCCTGAAAAAATTGCCTATTTAGGACCAGAGGGGAGTTTTACCCATCAAGCCGCCGAATCACGTTTTGGGGCAATGAGTGATTATCTCTCACTGGGTTCTATTGATGCAGTCTTTAAAACGCTTGAAGCGTCTCGTGCCAAATTCGGTGTTGTTCCCATCGAAAACAGCCGTGATGGAGTAGTGGGTGAAACACTTGATTTATTGGGAAAAAGCAGTGTTAAAATCGTTGCAGAATTGTATATGCCCATTCACATGGCATTTGTGAGTAAAGCTGAAAAGTTACATCACATCAAAAGAATCTATTCAAAAGATAAAGGCTTCGGTCAGTGCCGTGATTTTTTACTCGAACATGGATTGGATAGGATTGAGCATATCCCCGTGGAATCAACGGCAAAAGCAGCTGTTTTGGCATCTAAAGATCCTGAAGCTGCGGCGATTTGTTCGCACATTGCGGCAAAACTGTACGGAATACCGACACTGTTTGAAAACATTGAAGACGCGCACAACAATGCAACTCGCTTTTTTATCCTGAGTGATTTTAAAAATGCCCCCAGTGGTGAGGATAAGACATCCATTTTAGTACGCTTGAAAGATGCTCAAAAATCAGGGGCACTCTTTCACTTTTTGGAAGACTTCAACAAAGCAGAAATTAACCTTAGTAAAATTGAAAGCCGACCGGCTCGAGATAATGACGGTTTTGGGTACTGGTTTTTTATTGATTTCTTTGGTCATATTGATGAAGAGAGAGTTCAAAAAATCATGACAAAACATACAGAAGAAGTAACATGGCTTGGAAGCTATGTCAAGGGAGAATTATGAAATTTAACAGCACATTAGAGTCGATCCAAAGTTATGAGGCAGGCAAGCCTATTGAGTTGGTCGTTCGTGAATATGGGATTAATAAAGAAGATATTGTAAAACTGGCAAGTAATGAAAACCCCTTCGGGTGTTCTCCTAAAGTCAAAGACGCGGTGCGCTGTATTATCGACAATATGGCCCTTTATCCGGATGATTCGATGGTCAAGCTCAAAAATGCTCTCTCTGATAAATATACTGTTAACCCCAATGAACTCATTATTGGAGCAGGAAGTGATCAGGTTATCGAATTTGCAATCCATGCAAAAGCGCATCAAGGCTCGAAGGTATTGATGAACAGCGTAACATTTGCGATGTATGAAATCTATGCCAAACAAGTGGGCGCAAAAATCATTCGTACCGCTTCACGAGAGCATGATATGGACGAATTTTATGCTCTTTATCTCGAGCACAAACCCTCTATTATTTTCCTCTGCACACCCAACAATCCCACCGGTGATGCAATAGATGCCGAGGAAATGCTTGCGTTTATCGAAAAAATTGATGACGATACCCTTATTATCGTGGATGGCGCCTATATGGAGTATGCACGGTTTAAAGACCCCAAAAAAGCGGTAGAACCGCGAGATTTAATAGCCTCATTTGAGAATGTACTTTTTTTAGGGACATTTTCAAAAGCGTATGGATTGGGCGGGATGCGTGTAGGATACGGGATTGCATGCTCACCTATTATTCAGGCTCTTTATAAAGTGCGACCTCCTTTTAACATTACCACCCTTTCTCTTGAAGCAGCCTCGGTAGCGCTTGAAGATGAGGCGTTTGTTCAGGAGTGTATTAGTCATAATTTCAAAGAGATGGAACGGTATAAGGCTTTTGCGAATTCAAAAAAGATTGCTATTATTGACAGTTATACTAATTTTGTCACATTATCGCTTCCTGAAACAAAAAATTCATCCAAAATAGCCCAAGAACTGTTAAAAAAGGGTATGATTATACGAGATTTAAGCAGTTATGGATTGAACGCCATTCGCGTAACCATCGGCACATCGGCACAAAATGACCGATTTTTTGAACTAACAGAATCTTTATTGTAAAGTAGGCATTCAGAAGAATGGATTTTAAAGCACTTTTTTTACAACTCGTCGTTGTTTTTGGGAAGTTGACCCAAGCACAAAAAACGATAATCGGTGCTGCGGTAGCAGGGATTATCGGGTTTTTGATTTTTTTGGTGGTCTATAGATCAGATGCTTCCTCAGGCAATGATAGGGGGTATCAGATTTTATTTGAATCCTTGACTCCACAAGATGCAGCGCAAGTGGTGCAACAACTCGAAAAGGATAAAATTCCTTATAAAATCCCGCGTGACAATGTTATTGAAGTTCCCAAGGAAGTGGTCTATAAAGAGCGTATTACGATTGCTTCTATGGGTATTCCCAAAGAGGGGCATGTCGGCTTTGAGCTTTTTGATAAGCAAGAATTCGGTGCTACTAATTTTGACCAAGAGGTAAAGTTCAGACGTGCATTGGAAGGGGAACTTGCTCGTTCCATCGATTCACTCTCTCCGGTAGAAAAGTCAAGCGTTTCCCTTGCGCTGCCAAAAGAGACTTTATTTGTTTCTGAGGAAGTTCCCCCTTCTGCTTCGGTTATGGTTCAGCTGTATGAAGATCGTAAGCTTACCCCCAAGCAGATTCGTGGGATTAAAAAACTCGTAGCTGCCGCTGTTCCTAAGCTCAAAGTGGAAAATGTGACGCTGATTGATTCTGAGGGGGAAAGCTTAGGAGACAGCGATGCGGATGCAATGATGGGTGAACTCTCCCAAATGCAGCAGCAGTACAAAGCCAAAGAAGAGAAAAAGCAAGAGGAAAAGATTATTAATGTTCTTGCTCCCTTCATTGGGGGGAAAGAGCGTGTTGTTGCCAAAGTGACGATTGAATATGACTTTTCACAGCAAAGTTCAACGTCTGAAAAATATGACCCAGAAAATGTAGTACGAAGTGAACAAAGCTCGGAAGAAAAGCGTGACGGAGCTTCCCCTGCACAAGTTGGAGGTGTCCCCGGTGCTGTCAGTAATATTGGACCGGCTGGAGACCTCAATGGTTCAGCTGGATCATCCGGTAGCGGTGAAAAGTATGAAAAAACGACAGGAACCACCAATTTTGAAATTTCCAAAACGGTTTCGACAACCAAAATGGAATTTGCACGAATCAAGCGTATCACAGCAGCCGTTGTTGTAGATGGAAAATATGAAGCTAAAAAAGCCGAGAGTGGGGATACAGGCGATGAAATGGCATACGTTGCATTGGATCAAACTCAGCTTGATGCGATAACGTCTCTGACGAAGCAATCGATAGGAATTGATGATACGCGCGGTGATTTGGTGACTGTCCGCAATTTTGAGTTTCAAGCGACTAAGGGGAGTTTAGGTTCCAAAGATGCATCCAAAACATCAGTACTTTTAAGTACTTATGTTGAGCCTTTTATGCCTATCCTCAAGTATATTGTTGTAGCCATAATTCTCTTTATCGCCTATAAGAAAGTGATTCTCCCTTTTGCCGATCGAATGTTGGAATTCACCAGAGAAGAAGAAGAGTTTGAAAAGCCGGTGTTAGAGATCAGTGATGATGAGGATGAAGATCTTGTTGAGAAAGTACAGCAAATGCGTAAAAAAGTGGAAAATCAGTTGGGGCTTGGTGAGGGCTTCAATGAAGATGAGCTAAAATACGATGTATTGCTTGAGAAAATTCGTGAGATAGCCGAAGACCGCCCTGATGAAATTGCGTCATTGATTCAAGCGTTAATCAATGAAGAAACAGCTCCATTGCGTAACACATAGTGAGATAGGAGTATAACATGATATTGAGTCAACCGCAGCAGGCCCATTTCGATGAAATGGGAATGGCCGAAAAGATAGCAATATTATTGATTCAGTTGGGTGAAGACGCAACAGCGCAAATTTTTGGACGGATGACCGTAGAATCTATCACGGAAGTCTCTAAATACATTGCGAATAATAATTCGATTGAAAAAAGTATCGGTGCGGCCGTTTTAGAAGAATTTTATGCCATTATTCAATCCAATCAGTATTTAAATACGGGTGGTTTAGAGTATGCAAAAGAAATTTTGTATAAAGCATTGGGAAGTGAAGAGGCCAAAAAAGTGTTGGAGCGTTTAAGTAAAACCATGCAAGGTTCTCAAAATTTTGCCTATTTGGCCAAAATCAAGCCGCAGCAATTGGCAGATTTTATTACAACCGAACACCCTCAAACTATAGCACTTATTTTAGCCCATATGGACCCTTCCGCTGCTGCTGAAACGTTGTATATTTTTCAGCCGGATTTACGCAGTGAAGTGGTTATTCGTATGGCAAAATTGGGAGATATCTCTCCTGCTATTATCAAGCGTGTGAGTGCGGTTCTTGAGTCTAAGCTCGAATCATTGGCAAGCTACAAAGTTGAAGTGGGCGGTCCAAGGGCGGTTGCAGATGTCTTTAACCGTTTGGGTGCAAAAGTATCCAAAGAGACATTGACACAGATCGAACAATTGGATCAAGAGCTTGCCGCATCGATTAAAGAGATGATGTTTACGTTTGAAGATATTGCAAGTCTTGATGTTAATGCGGTTCGCGAAATTCTCAAAGCAGTGGATAAAAATGACCTTATGCTGGCACTCAAAAGCTCTCCTGAAGAGCTCAAAGAGAAGTTTTATTCGTGTATGTCACAGCGGGCGAAAGATACGTTTGTGGAAGAGTTGCAGTTCTTGGGTGCGGTTAAAATGAAAGAGGTAGAGACCGCTCAACGTAAAATAGTCGATGCAGTTCAAGCATTGGCAGAGCAGGGTGTCCTGGAGTTGGGTGCATCTGAAGAGATGATTGACTAGAGATTATGATGGAAGATGTTGTCATTACTAAAGAGAACTTATTTGGCCATTCAATAGGAAAATACCAGTTTAAAATTCTTAGCGGGTTGAGCGGAGCAAGTGTTCATGAAGCGTATGAAGAATTGGAACTTCAACGCCCTTCGCTTACAAATGCCCCAAGGGAAATGAGTCGTGAATCGATGTCATCAAAAGATGAGTTGATCGAATCCCTGTTAAAAAAAGCGGATGATATGAGTTCAAATTTTATCAAAATGCAGATGCGTCTTGAAACTCTTCAAGAGGAACATGCGCAAGGACTTGAAGAAGCAAAAAAAAATGGTTTTGATGAAGGATTTTTAGCGGGAGTAGCGCAAGAGCAGACGCTAAATTCACAGCGGAATACACAAGGTCACGACCAACTTTCACAATCGGTAAAAACATTGGAAAGTACAGCAGAACAGTTTGGTGTTACCCTTAGGGAGATTCAAAAAGAGCTAACGCATACTGCCCTTGATATTGCTAAGGAAGTTATTGGCATTGAGACGCAGGAAAACAGTGCTAAGATCGCTGCTAAACTCTCCGAGGCGTTGATTGAAGAGCTCAGTGATGCTGCTAAGATTACCTTGCGTGTGAACCCAAACGACCATGGAATTATCTCTGAAAAAGTGGGCTCTCTCAAAAATGTTGAAGTGCTATCGGATCGTGCAATCAGCGCTGGCGGGGTAGTTGCTATTAGTGATTTAGGAAATATTGACTCACAGATAAAAAAACGGTTTGAACGATTGAAAAGATCGTTGTTGCTGGAATCATAATTAGGGCTACAATGGACATTAAAGATTTTACACACGATGAACTAAAAGCACTTTCTCAAAAAATTCGTAATCGTATTTTGGAAGTTGTCAGTACCAATGGCGGGCATTTGAGCTCTACCTTGGGTGCTACTGAAATAATCGTGGCAATGCACAAAGTATTTGATTCCTCAAAAGATCCTTTCATTTTTGACGTTTCCCATCAAGCGTATGCGCACAAGCTTCTTACAGACCGATGGGAGGAATTTGCAACGTTACGTCGTTTTGATGGACTAAGCGGCTACACTAAGCCTTCTGAATCCCCCCATGACTATTTCGTAGCAGGTCATAGCTCAACGTCGATTTCTCTGGGGGTTGGAGCAGCCAAGGCAATTGCCCTTAAAAATGAGCAGGAGAGTCGTATCCCCGTAGTTCTTATCGGGGATGGCTCGCTCTCTGCTGGGATGGTGTACGAAGCGCTCAATGAGTTGGGGGATCGGAAATATCCGATGGTGATTATTCTCAATGATAACGAAATGAGTATTGCCAAGCCCATCGGAGCGATTAGCCGGATGCTCAGTTCCGCGATGGCAAGCCCGTTTTATCAACGTTTTAAAAAGAAAACGGAACAATTTGTGGACAACTTCGGAGAAGGGGCGCATTATCTTGCCAAGCGGTTTGAAGAGTCGTTCAAGCTCATTACTCCGGGAATATTGTTTGAAGAGATGGGGATTGAGTACATAGGTCCCGTCGATGGGCATGATCTTAAATCACTTATTGATATTTTGAGCATGGCAAAAGCGATGGGTAAACCTGTTTTGGTTCATGTTCAAACAATTAAAGGCAAGGGTTACGAAATTGCCGAGGGGAAGCATGAGAAGTGGCATGGCGTTTCTCCTTTTGATCTTAAAAGCGGAGCCGCTAATGCAAAAAGCTCTGCTAAAAATGCCACACAAATCTATGCCGAAGCGCTCATGCATCAAGCCGACCATAATCCAAAAATAGTGGGAGCAACAGCGGCAATGCCAAGCGGCACGGGTTTAAGTGCTTTGATGGAAAAATATCCCCAACGATTTTGGGATGTGGCGATTGCCGAACAGCATGCAGTAACCTCGATGGCAGCCTTGGCAAAAGAGGGATTTAAACCGTTTTGTACGATTTATTCGACTTTTTTACAGCGTGGATTTGATCAAGTTGTTCACGATGTGTGTCTGATGGATTTACCGGTTGTGTTTGCGCTTGATCGTGCCGGTATTGTCGGTGAAGACGGTGAGACGCATCAAGGGAGCTTTGATATTAGCTTTTTACGTCTTATCCCTAATATGACACTGTGTTCGCCACGAGATGAAAAATCGTTTCATCAGGTTGTGGCGTATGCAGCGGGATATGATCGACCGTGTGCTATTCGTTATCCTAGAGGAGCATTTCTTGAGGCCAATCTACCTGAGTCTCTCCCTTTTGAGACAGGAAAATCGCAGCTATTGATTTCCAATGACTCAGATATATTGTTTATCGGATACGGTAACGGTGTTGGACGCGCGGCACAAACAATGCATTTTATGGATGATAAACCCTCTTTGCTTGATTTGCGTTTTGTGAAACCACTCGATGTACAAATGCTAGAGAGAATGGCAAAAATACATAAGAGATGGTATGTATTTAGTGATTCTGCTCGTATGGGCGGAGTGGGAAGTGCATTGCTTGAGTGGTTATCCGAAGAGAAAATTATGGATGTTCAAGTGGTGAGTTTTGAATACGATGATGAATTTATCAAACACGGTAATACTACACTTGTCGAAGAATCGCTTGGCTTACTTCCGCATCAGCTTGCTAAGAGGATCGTAGCATAATAACTCCGGCAATTCGTCCTGTGTGTTGTGCATCAGCGCGATACGAGAAGTAGGTGTCGCATTGGCATGAGGTACAGTGATTGATTACTTCAATACGCTCTATTTTTACCTCTAATGACTTCAGTTGCAACAATAAGATGGTATTAACATCTAAAAATACTTTTGTCTCTTCTCTTCGTAGCGCTTTCTCGTATCCTTTTTCTACCGTTAAGCGAGCAATGGTTTCGTTCACTTCATAACAACACCCATGTATTGACGGTCCTAAAAGCACCATAATATCCTCAACAGTAGTCCCATACTCTATTTTCATGGCATGGAGTGTTTTTGGTAGGATCTCATCGAGTGCGCCTATACGTCCAGCGTGAATCGCTGCAATCGCATTATGGGTACGATCATATACGAGGATAGGTGTGCAATCCGCACTCATGACCATCAATGGAGTATTGGGACGATTGGTGATAAGGGCATCGCACTCTGGAGGGGAGTTAAAATCCATCTCCTCATTGATAATAACAACACTGTCTGAATGAATTTGGCGCATATAAATCAATTTATCTGCCCCATAATGCAGCTCTTTTGCGAGTAAAAGGTGATTTTGATGGACATCAGTCGGATTGTCATTGACATGAAAAGCGAGATTTAGGGAGTCAAAAGGTGCTTTAGAAATACCGCCATGACGTGTTGTAAAACAAGCGGTTAATGAGGGTGTTTGAAATACTGGAGTGATTAGATTCATAAAGAGAGTATAGCTTTTAACCCTTTTAGGTCGGATTAATCAATTTTTGATTATTCTTGCACTCCACATTTTGTTGATCGGGGCGTAGCGCAGTTTGGCTAGCGCACTACCTTGGGGTGGTAGAGGTCGCCTGTTCGAGTCAGGTCGCTCCGACCATGTGGAAAACCCCTAAAAATAGGGCTTTCTTTCTTTCTTTCTTTCTTTCTTTCTTTCTTTCTTTCTTTCTTTCTTTCTTCTTCAAATTTTCATCATTTTAGGAACTTTCACGAAAGATATCCATTTCAACGTTGATTTTAAAATGATCGTCTTTGATAAAACCTGCATAATTTTCTTTTGTTACGTAATAAGATTTAGTATTTCAGTGCGCACTATTTAGGGGAGTGTAATGTCATTTTTGTAGTATGGTTAATTGAATTTTGTATAACTTTCGATACAAAGTTCTAAAAATAGCTTTTTAGAGAGTTATATTTAAGAATATTTGATTTAAAATGAAATAGATAGGGTCAATTAAATAGGGATGTGAATATGTATGAAATCTTAAATAATCTAGAGAAGACAAAAAAAATTGCAGAGTTTTTGGAAAAAGAGCAAATCTATGCTTTGCAAGAATGGGAATCAGACGAAGTTGTTCAGATCACTTTGCATCGTCATAATATTGAGCCAGGTTTTTTTGTTCATCATTTTGGGGCACGGGTATTAAGATATTTTATTGGGGTGCTCAAAGGTGAGAACGAGATAGGGACATGTCCCGCTATGATCGCACTATTATTGTTTTTTAGGCAGAAAAATATTAAGCTGGAGGAAGTTTTTCTCTGCTGTGCTACTTTAAAAAATATTATTATAAATACTGTTATTGAAAAAAAAGGACAAATCACTACTGATGAATTGAAAATTATTTCTAGATTATTCGATTTAAATTTTGCCGGCGTTATCCATGAATATTTACAGAAGCGTTTTTGTAGAATTAACTGTATTGAGGAGTCAAAACATGCTACTTCTCCTACTAAAGCAATTGTATATCCATCTGTTGAGCAGACGAACAAGAGTAGTATAGAAAAACAGCAAATATTTGCTTCTGAATATGAACGTGAGGATATTGATGAATTTGTTGATCTCGAACATGACATTATCTCCATCTCTGATAATTTGAATTTTAGTGAATTTAATCTAAAAACGATGGAGATGCTCGCACCAAAACTTTCCAAATATGGCAGTATAATTCTGACAAATTACGATTTTAATGCCATCGGAAACAGTGTGCTTAATTTGGCAAAATTATTTAATAATAGTGAGAACTATCAATTCATTTCTAATAATATTGAGTCAATAGCTATTTTTATCAACTGTTTTATTAATGATCTGATTCTTTGGCGAAAAAGCTTATTGGAAACGGGAATCGAGGATCCTCATTATTTTGATCGTTCCATCATTTCCAATGTTGATCAGATTGTTAATATGATTGAAGGTGGCGAAAATATTGATGAAGGGGAAGGATTTGAATTTTTTTAAATGGCATTTCAGTGCACACTAGTTAGGGAAGTGTAATGTCGTGTTTTATTTAATTTGAGAGATAATAAATGAAGGATTGTATATGTCACGTATTTTACTTATTCTATCACTTATAGTTTCATTTTCTATGGCGCAGACGCTTACCTTTGGTGTCCTTGAATACAAAGGTAAAGAGAAAGTTATAAAACAATATCAGCCGCTGGTTGATTACATCAGTGCTCAAATCGGTACAAAAGTGAATCTTGAAGTGCTTTCTGAAGAGGATCTTGAAGAACAAGTACGACAGAAAAAAATTGATATTGTTGCGACGAATCCTACCCATTTTATATCATTACGCAAACATGGCGATCTCACAGGTGCCATTGCTACTGAAATGAAATATTACAATGGAATGACAACTTCTTATTTGGGGGGCGTTGTCATTACCCGTTCGAACCGGCATGACATTCGTACCCTTTTGGATTTACGAAACCGGACAATTGCTTTTCCCGGTAAGAAATTTTTAGCTGGATATCAAGCTCAAGATTATGAACTTAAAAAAGTAGGCATTAATCTTCCACAGGATGCAACGCTTTTAAAAGTTAAAAATCATGATGCAGTAGTAGAGAGTCTATTGTCGAATAAGGCGGAGGTAGGATTTGTAAGAACCGGTACTATCGAAGAGATGATATCGAATCACAAACTAAAAAGATCAGATATTTTTGTTATCAATGAACAAAAATATAGCCATTTTCCTTGGATCGTATCGACTGAAATATATCCAGAATGGGCGATTGCAGCAAGAATCGATTTGAATGATTCTTTGATCAAACAAATTGCGGCTGCAATATACACATATGTACCAAAAAATCATATCGAAGGAAGAATTGAAGGCTTTTTGATCCCTGCTGATTACACAAGTGTCGATGTGTTGGCTCGTGAATTGCGTATTCCTCCGTATGATAAAACACCTGATTTTACATTCAATGATATATGGGATAAATATAGCAGTGCGATTTATATCTCATCATCAATCATGGCTGTTTTTTTAGTGTTGTTTAGTTGGGTGTATCGTAAAAATTCCTATGAAAAAGCGTATACTAAATCAATTCTTGATGCATCTCCAAATCCTACTGTAGTTACCAATGGAGAATTCCTAATAAGTGCCAATAAAGCTATGCTCAAATTTTTAGGATATACAACTCTTAAAGAGTTTAAACGTGATCATGCTTGTGTGTGTGATTTTTTTGAACAGGGGGATATGGATCAATATCTTCAACCTAACATGGATGATCAAACATGGATACAATATATTCTGTCTAATCCTGGGCTTGAACATAAAGCCAAAATTACCATGAACGAAAAAACGACTATTTTTAAAATTGATGTCTCCAATATAGGAGATAAAAAACAATTTCGAGCTATTGCCATCTTTACCGATATATCATTGATGCTGAATCAATCAACAACAGATTCACTGACACATCTTTACAACCGATTGCACTTTGATTTGCTTTTTGAACATGCTTTTCGTATTGCTCGGCGAGATAAATCGCCATTGAGTGTTATATTTTTTGATATTGATCATTTTAAACAAGTCAATGATATCTTTGGTCATTTAGTAGGGGATGACGTATTGCGACAAATAGCTTATTTAGCGAAAAATATGATACGTCAAAGCGATGTTATCGCACGGTGGGGTGGAGAAGAATTTATTATTCTCCTCCCAAACACACCTGTAAATTTTGCGGCTAAAATTGCTGAAAATTTGCGTGATCGAATTGAGCATGAAACTTTTGCTGTTGTGAGAAATATCACCTGTTCATTTGGTGTGAGTGATTTACATGAAAGTGAAGTCGAAGACGCACTATTACAGCGTGTTGATGAACTGCTTTATAAGGCAAAAGAAAATGGCAGGAATCAGATTGTAGTTGGCTAATTCCATTTGATTCCGCAAACTTTTTAATTTAAAGTTTATCGGCTTTCAATAAGAATATTATCCATAAGAGTAAAAAGCCGTTCGCTTGCATTTTCCATCTCTTTAAAGTTTGCAATTATTTCGGTACTGTTGTTGAGAAGATTATCTTCTCCTTTATCGATGAAGGTAAGATTTCTATTAGCATTTTGGTGAATAACTGCATGGGGTGCTTTTATGAGTTCATAACTGCTCATTCGTCCAAAACGCTCTTTCCCTTCACCATCATACCATTTGCCCAAACTGCATTGGTGAGAGTCCATGGTTTGTAGCTTGTGATCACAGACCATAATGCTGTTATACGCACGTGCTTTGTAAAGAATATGATCGATTTTTGCCAAAATAATAAATGAACTGTTTTCCATATTGTGGGATGAGGTAACAATATTGGATGATCCTTCGCTTAGCTGAACAAGGGTGTCCTCAAAGCTAATGATACTTGAACTGGAGCGCTCTACTACTTCATTCATCTCTTCCGCACTGGTTTGAATTTCAGACATATCTTGTTGGAGCGAGTTGATCGATACAGAAATCTCACCCGTTGCTTTGTGGGTTCTCTCTGCAAGTTTCCGTACTTCATCGGCAACGACGGCAAATCCTCGACCATGCTCACCTGCGCGAGCAGCTTCGATAGCGGCATTGAGAGCTAGAAGGTTGGTTTGGTCTGCAATATCGGTAATAAGCTGAATAACGGAATTGATTTCGTTTGCACGCGATGCGATATGACCGATGGCATCATTGTTATTGCTTACTTTTTCATTGAGCATATTGAGTTCATTGATAATAATGGATATGGTGTCTCGACTATCATTAGCAAGGGCAGCCGCAGTGGTCGTTGCACTTGTTACTTCTTTGAGATCTTGGATATTATGGTGCAAATTTTCTTCGATGACACTAAGACTCTCAGTTACCTGTACGCTGAGTTGGCTTAATTCAGAATTGAGGGCGTCACGTCGTTTTTTCTGTTCTTGTGCTTTCATAACCGTGATACTGGTACTGACGTTTTCAATAGCCTCCACAAATTCTCCATGCATTCCTGTACTGGTAAGCGTATGCGAAAAATCTCCCTTGGTTGCACCCGAGATAGAAGTATTGATTTGATGGATAAGATTTTGAATCTGAGTGATGAGTTGTCCAAGAGCATTTCCCATAACCCCCATCTCTGTTCCTGAAGCAGCATTTACGGAAGTTTGAGTGAAATTTCCTTCTGAGATACTGGTGATAATACGTGTAAACTTTTCAATAGCAATGGTGATAGAGTTGCTGATCATGCTTGCAAAAATAAAAATAACAATCGCTACACCAACACCTGTCATAAGGACGAAGAATTTATAAAACGTAATTTGAGAATGAAGGCTTTCGGAAGCAGTTTTTAATTGATCACGTTTAAGTTCAACTACTTTTTCAAAGTTTTCTCTTGAAGCATCTGCGTAGGGGGTCAACTCTTTTTTATAGGTTGCATAAATTGAAGCGGAATTGGTGGAAATAGTGGTGGCATCGAGTGATTTCATCATGGTAAGAGTATTGTCTAAAAAGGCGGAGGTACTCTCTTTGGCATCATCTATCAGTTTTTTATCAGCTGGTTCGCCTGCACTTTTATCAAGTTCAATGAATAAGGTATGAATTTTATCAATGTTTTTTTCAAGCTTATCAATATTTTTGCCATAATCACCCCCCAGCATAATATCGCGACTGGTACGGCTGATGTAGTTGAGATCTTTTTCGATCTCAAGGGCGTTCATAGCTCCCGATATGGTTTTTTCTTGAAGTTCACTGTACTGATTCTCCAAACTGCTTAGGGCAAAGTAGACGAATACTGCTGCACCAATAACCGACATGGTTGCCGCCCCTACGAGATAATTCATCCGTTTTTTAATGCTCATATCCTGCAATGTTTGTTCAAATGCCATATTTATTTCCTGTCAGTATTTTTTGATATATTTTTGATATTGTCATTATAATCCTTTTTTTGATTATTTGCACTCAATTTTTTTCAAGTTTTTCCTATAAGAGTCACTAAGGTACAATAGTGGCAAATTTAAATTAGGAAATGCAGAGGATTAGCAGGTGATAGCCAAGCAAATGGAGTCCGTACGACTTGATGGAGAAAATATAGAAAATACGCGTACCCAGTTGCGCCACTATTTTCATCAAAGTTTTAATCTTTTTGAATCATTATTTGATCTTTTACGCTCGGATGAGGTGTTTTATCGCCAATCTGAACCCACCCGTCATCCGATGATTTTTTATTTTGCCCATACGGCAATTTTTTATGTCAATAAGCTGATTGCTTCGGGTGTTTTAGGTGAGCGAATAAATCCCCATTTTGAAGCCTTGTTCGCCGTTGGGGTAGATGAGATGGTGTGGGATGCCAACAGTGAAAGTTTGAGATGGCCAAGTGTTGATGAGGTACGCGAATATCGTAACCGTGTTCGTTCTTGCGTTGATGAGATGATTACGACCTTGCCAATGACGTTGCCCATTACTAAAAAAGATCCGTTTTGGGCGATTTGGATGGGGATTGAGCATGAGCGGATTCATATTGAAACGTCCAGTGTCCTCCATCGGCAAATGCCTTTAGAGTGTATTCGTGAAGATGCTTCATTTCCGATTTGTCCTGTTTTGGGAGAGTGTCCTGAAAATAGTTTAGTCCATTTTGGAGCCAGAGACATATGTCTGGGAAAAGGGTTGGATGACCATGGTTTGTATGGTTGGGACAACGAATACGGCTACGCTACTTACCGCGTGGAGGAGTTTGAAGCATCACATTATTTAGTCAGCAATGGTGAATTTATGGATTTTGTCATGGCAAACGGGTATGGTGTTTCACGATGGTGGGATGATGAGGGGTTGAAGTATTTGAGTATACGCAATGCCTCATGCCCACCGTTTTGGGTTGTGCAAGAAGATGGCAGTTTTAGATACCGTGCGTTGGCTTGCGAGATTGATATGCCGTACAATTGGCCAGTAGAGGTGAATGCCCTTGAAGCCGAAGCGTTTTGTCGGTGGAAAAGTGCGCAAGAGGGGCAAAATTATCGCCTTCCCAGTGAAGCAGAGTGGGCAGTTATGCTCGAAGAGGGTGGAATGAGTGAGGAGATTTTTGAGGATAGCCGTGCCAATATAAATTTTGCTCATTATGCCTCTTCTGTCCCTGTGGATACATTTGCACACGGAGAGCTTTACGATGTGGTAGGCAATGTGTGGCAATGGACGCAAACACAGATGGATGCTTTTGAAGGCTTTGAAACCCATCCGTGGTATGACGATTTTTCAGAGCCTACGTTTGATGGGAAACACAATATCCTTAAGGGTGGTTCATGGGCATCTACGGGCAACGAGATTGTAAAAGAGTCCCGTTATGCGTTTCGCCGTCATTTTATTCAGCATGCGGGGTTTCGGTATGTAGTAGGTGAGGGTGAAAATGAAGCAAAAAAATATGAGCGAATAGCGCAGATGTATGAAGTTTGGAAAAAACGGTATGGATGAGTTTATCGCTGTTGATCGAAGCGGGTCGAATGCTGAAAAATATACGTTGCGACAAAAGCTTTTCGGCACCGATAATGTCCAGCCGATGTGGGTGGCGGATATGGATATTGCTACTCCTAGCTGTGTTTTAGATGCAGTAGCAAATCGACTCAAGCATCCCGTGATGGGTTATGAAATCATGAGAGAGGAGGCGTACGAGGCACAATGCAGCTGGATAGAGCGTCATCATGGCTGGCACATCAAGCGTGAATGGTTAAGCTATTCTCCCTCGGTGGTTGCCTCTATCGGGTGTGCCATACGAGCCTTTAGCAATGAGGGAGATGAGGTACTCGTGATGAGTCCTGTTTATCCCCCCTTCTTTTCCATGGTCAAAGAGAATAATCGTCATTTAGTGTTGCATTCTCTCCAAAGAGATGACGAGGGAGAGTATTTTTTTGATATTGAAACCTTACGAACACAAATCACTCACAAAACCAAAATATTACTGCTATGTTCTCCCCATAATCCCGTAGGTCGTGTATGGAGAGAGGAAGACTTGCGTGCATTGGGTGCATTATGTCTTGATAATGGGATTGTTATTGTGAGCGATGAGGTGCATTGCGATATTGTGTTTGAGGGAAGTAAACACATTCCGATTGCGTCACTCTCGCAGGAACTGGGGGAAAATATTGTGACGCTGTTAGGGACGGGAAAAACGTTTAATATGGCAGGTTTCGGAATTTCGACGGTCTGCATCGCTTCAGAAAAACTGCGTGAGCTTTATAGCCAAGAGCGCAAGAGAGTTCATTTCGGTGATGGGGCAGTATTATCCCACGTGGCTTTTGAGGCTGCCTATACTGACGGCGATGAATGGCACCAAAAACTTATTGTCTATTTGCAAAGTAATCGAGAAAAAATCATTCACTGGGCAAACCATTCACCTATGATTAAGATAGCTCCTCCGCAAGGGACGTATCTCGCGTGGTTGGATTGTCGTGCTTTAGGATTGGGAGATCGTGAATTACGAGAGTTTTTTATCCAAAAGTGTGGTCTTGGATTGAGTGCAGGGCTTAGTTTCGGTCGTGAAGGTGCTGGGTTTATGCGGCTTAATTTTGCCGTTTCTGCGGAGGTATTAGAGACCGCATTAAAAAAGATAAGCGATGCATTACACAGGAGAGAACATGAATCTAAAAATTGAGGCTTTTATTGCCAAACACCATCTCCTTTCGTTGGCAACTTATGCGGATGAGCTGTGGTGCTGTTCCCTTTTTTACGCGTATAATCCAGAAGAAATTGCTTTTATCGTCGTGACGGAACCTCAAACCTTGCATGGTAGTAATGTTTTAAAAAATCATATTGTTGCAGGAACGGTAGCATTAGAGACCAAGACGGTTGGAAAGATTCAAGGGATACAATTTCGAGGTGAGATGACGCTAAGCGATGAGGGAAAAGAGTTCTATTATAAGGCTTTTCCGTATGCACGGGTGATGAATCCAACTCTTTGGGAAATCCGTCTTGATGAGATTAAAATGACCGATAATACACTGGGTTTTGGTAAAAAACTTATTTGGAAACGGGAGTTTTAGGTTCAAAAAAACTACACGTTTTTCCGCTTGAGTTGAGGACGACGGACGAAGGGATGAATTTACTCTTAAATCCATACGCTTTGCATCCGTGAGGCTGATTGGCTTCCCATGTGACGAAATAATAAGTACATTTTTGACAGATAATTTTTTGCATAGGGAATTTTACCTATAATTTGAAACTTTTTAAAGGATATACATGAATAAATTGCTTTCAATGTTGCAACTTCAGCAACAACTCAATGATGCTACCAACGGGGAAGGTTGGGAAAAAGGGATAACGAAGCACGGTAAAAAAATTAATTGGCGTCGATGCATTACGATGGAGTCTGCTGAGATGATTGATTCATTCGGTTGGAAACATTGGAAAAGCATTGCACAGCCGACCGATTATGCCAACTTACAAATCGAGATTGTCGATGTATGGCATTTTGTGATGAGTTTGGTGTTGGAGTTTACGAAAGCCAATGGTGCGGAAGCAGTGGAAGAACTTGCCAAAAGAATCTCTGATACGCCGGAATATCAGAAACTAAACAGTGAATCAGCCCTTCCTTTTGGCGAGGATGATGTTCTGATGATTAAAATCGAAAACGTTATGCGTCTCTCTTTGATTCCTATCTCTCCTGAGATGATCGGTGCGATGATTGAAGAGTTTTTTGAGCTGGCGTATTTGGGTGCATTAAATACGACACAGTTGTATCGCCTCTATGTTGGTAAAAATATCCTCAATCAATTCCGTCAAGATCATGGTTATAAAGAAGGAAGTTATATTAAGATTTGGAACGGTTTGGAAGACAATGCTGTGATGAAGCTCTCATGGGAAAATAATCCTGATATGACCCCTGAGCAATTGTATACCGCGTTAAAAACTGCCTACCCCTCTGTCATTCCCGACTAGATCGGGAATCCATCCCAAAATTTAAGAGCACTGGATTCCCGTTTTCACGAGAATGACGAAAGTAATTAGCGATAAATCTCTTTAAATTCGCCCTTCCACCGCTTGTGGCACCAAAACCAGAGCTTTGGATGGGACCGAATCACTTTTTCCACATCATTAGCTTGCGCTTGTGTTGCTTCTACAATGGCTACTTCATCATTACTTTTTACGTCGATAGGATTTTCAAACGTAATTGTATAGTGCTGTTCATCTGTGGAAACAATATATACACCGACAATCGGAGCATTAAATTTATAAGCCAATTGTGCGGGTGTTGAGGTTTGATACGTCTCGTGACCAAAAAAATTAACTTTAACTCCTGAGCGTGCATTGCTCGCTTGGTCAATCATCAGCAAGATAGAGCGACCCCCTTTGAGCGCTTTGGCAATATGTTTGAGAGCGCCATTTTTTTCCGCAAGTTTCATTTGATGATTGGTGCGTGCTTGGAGCAAATAGGGGTCAAAGGCAGAAGTGCTAAATTCTTTGTAGATAGATGAAACTGGGGTGATGAGAGATGAAAGTGCTGCACCTCCCAGTTCCCAATTCCCAAAATGGGCAGAGACAAAAATAATCCCCCGATTTTCGCTTAAAAGGGCATCAATAACTTCACGGTTTTCAAACGTTACCTGAGCTCGTAAATCGTCGGCGTTGTTCCGTCTGTTTTCCATCGTTTGTAAAAAATTGAGGGTTAGATTACGATAACAGTATCCTTCAATTTCTTTTTTTTGAGCAGGATTTAGCTCATCTTTAAAAGCAAAGTCTACATTGGCTTGAATAATCCGATTTCGTGAAAAGGCAAGAATATGGGCGAGTGTTGCAAGAGAGGTAAATATCTTTTTACGCCAACCATACGGCAACATCATTAAAAATGAATCAAAGAGTAAAAATAGACGATACAGCATTAAAGAAGTTCCTTGGCTTTGGTCGCAATGAGATGCGGGTCGATTTGACTAATCGAAAAATCGTTGCGGTTGATGTGAAAAATATCAACTTTGGAGAGAGATTTAATCCCGATATTGATAGGGGTAGGATACATCATCCGCTCATTGGTCGGGCCAAAGAGGGTGATAGAGGGGACGTTCATCGCCCACGCGATATGGGTAGGCCCAGTGTCGTTTCCGATGGTGAGAGTACAGTTGGTGATGAAATCCACCAGTTCTTTTAGAGACATTTTGGGAGTGACAATAGCATTTTTGGAGTGTTCTTGTATCCACACTGCATCCTCGTATTCACTCGCACTGCCCCAAACGAGATGGCAGGGGTAGGGGAGCAAACCACAAAGAACTGCAAACTGCTCTTTAGGATAACATTTACTGTGCCACGAGGCTCCGATGACGAGGGCGATTTTATTTTCATGCCGGAGTGATTCGCTAGTAAATACAGGAGTTTTTTGCTCTATCAACGCATCCGAGTAGGGGATATTTAATGCTTCGGTTATCACCATCACATTACGCCGTATGACACTGATTTCGTAAGGGATGGATGAGGTGGTGGTGTAAAACCACGAGGCGATTCCCTCACGAGCACTTTGAGAATCAAATCCATGTACTTTTCCAGGAAGCAAAGAGGCGACGATAGCCGATTTAAGAAGCCCTTGTGCATCAATAATATGGTCATAGCGTTCACGAGACTTGAGGGTATGAACCATCTCTTTTAAGAGTTTAAAGCTTTTGTTTTTTTTGAGCCGTTTGAGAGGGACGGGAATCACTTCGTGAATCAGAGGATGCTTTTGAAGGATGGGGGCAAATGCCTCTTCGACGAACCAATCGATGTGCGCGTCAGGGTAATGGCGGTGGATAATTTGCAACACAACCGCTGTGTTGACGATGTCACCGAGTGCGCTGAGACGGACGATTGCGATACGTAGATTTGGACTTTTCATAAGGATAACTATAGCGCAACTAAGCTATAATCCGCATAATTATTAAGAGGTTAGGAGAGCAAAAATGGTTGTTCAAGACATACAGCAATTTTCTGAAATTCGCCCAAAAGCACGGGCATATTTTTGTTACCTTTTTCAAAAAAACCTCCCCAATCATCTCCCCTCTGCAACGGTGGAATCTCTTTCTGCACGTCTTCGTAAAATAAAAGGGGATTTGCAAGGGGCAGAAGCGGTTTATTTGCTGGATGCTGCCGGAAATCAAGTTGGTCCTACCTACCTTAAAGAGGGAAAAAAAGAGGAAGATGCCGGTAAAAATCGCTCTACCAGAGCCTATTATTACCGCGCAATGCATGAGCGCCGTTGTACGATTACCGATCCTTACCCCTCGTTGCTCAATGACGAATTAACCGTTACCGCATCCGAACCAATTTTTGATGAGCATGGAGAAATTATCTATGTGGCGTGTTTGGATATGCCGTTGACAGAAGTGCTTCGCATCGCACATCCTTTAGCATTGGAAAGTTTCGCAGGCAAATTTTTTCGGGCTATTTACGCTATTTTTTCGCTTGCCTTGGCATTTGTCGCTTTGCTCCTTTTTGTCAAAGGTATCGAAGGATTTTTGACGTACGGTTTTGGTCATTATGCAAAAATTGAGATTAAAGATATATTTGAATCTACTATTTTATTGACCCTTTCTCTGGCAACCTTTGATTTAGTGAAAACCCTCTTTGAAGAGGAAGTATTAGGGCGGTCGAAAAAAGATCCCGCTTCCAATATTCATAAAACCATGGTTCGATTTTTGGGTTCAATTATCATTGCCCTCTCTATTGAAGCGTTGATGCTCGTTTTCAAATTTGCAATGACCGAACCTGCGATGTTGATTAATGCCATTTATATCATTGGCGGGGTTTCAACGTTGCTGATAGGATTGGCCGTTTATATCCGTCTTACTCATGAGAAGGATTATTTATGATAGGAATTGTGGATTACAATATAGGTAATCTTGCCAGCGTCAAAAATGCATTTGATTTGCTGGGTGAAAAAGTAGTGGTTGAATCAGATCCTGCTAAATTGTATATGTATGACAAGCTGATTTTGCCGGGTGTTGGTGCGTTTGGGGATGCCATGGCGCACTTGCATGCTCGCGGAATGGACGAAGCGGTACGTGAATATGCTAAAAGCGGAAAATATCTTCTTGGGATTTGTTTGGGGATGCAATTGTTGTTTGATTCGAGTGAAGAGTTTGGGATTAATGAAGGACTTGGGCTTATAAAAGGGCGGGTTGTTGCGTTTGATACGAGCCGTTTTCATACACCTCTAAAAGTTCCCCATATCGGATGGAACAGGATGTTTACCAAAGAACATCCATTGTTTGAAGGGTTGGATGAAGCTCATTATCTTTATTTTGTTCACTCGTATCATGCCTTGTGTGACAATGAAGCGGACAGTATCGGTGAGAGCGTTTATGGCTACCGTTTTACGAGTGCCGTTGCGCATGATAATGTGATGGGGATTCAGCCTCATCCTGAAAAAAGCCATCATAATGGCTTGAAAATTTTACAAAATTTCATCAATTTTTAAAAAGGGTATCAATGACTATTTTTCCCGCAATCGATCTTAAAGACGGTAAAGCCGTTCGTCTCACCAAAGGGCTTATGGAGAGTGCAAAAATCTACTCCGATACTCCATGGGAGTTGGTAAAAATATTTGAAGAGATGGGTGCGCAATGGGTTCATTTGGTGGATCTAAACGGTGCTTTTGCAGGCGAGCCAAAAAATTTGGAGCAAATTCGCGCTATTCGTGAAAATTGTAATGTTAAGCTTCAGCTTGGCGGCGGTATTCGTGATGAGGCGACGATTCAGCGTTATTTAGAGCTTGGAATCGATCGTCTTATCTTGGGTTCGATTGCTCTTCGTGACCCTGAATTCGTAAAAGCGATGGCGGCAAAATATCCTATTGTGGTTGGTATTGATGCGATTGATGGATTTGTAGCCGTTGAGGGGTGGGGTGAAGTGAGTGAGATGAGGGCTACTGATTTGGCACGTGCCTTTGCAGATGCAGGAGTTGAGGCGATTATCTGTACCGATGTGGGACGCGATGGAACCCTTAGCGGTGTCAATGTTGAGTTTACCCTTGAGATTGCCAGAGCGTCTGGTGTTACAACAATTGCCAGTGGCGGAGTCAAGGATGATTCGGATATCGAAGCATTGCTTTCAACGGGCGAAATAGAAGGTGTTATTGTCGGAAAAGCATTTTATGAGGGACGAATTGACCTAAAACGTTTTTTTTAAACTTCGCACAAAGTTCATTTGGCTATTATTGGACAATTATTCTTTAAAATTAGATAGATTACAAAGGAAACGCTTTGAAATTATTGGTTGTAGATGACAGCTCAACAATGCGTCGCATCATTAAAAATACCCTTTCGCGTCTCGGCTACGAAGATGTACTCGAAGGGGAAGATGGGGTCCAGGGATGGGCTGCTTTAAACGAAAATTCTGATATCGGCATGTTGATTACGGATTGGAATATGCCTGAAATGAATGGATTGGAATTGGTTAAAAAAGTACGTTCAGATGCTCGTTTTGCTGATCTCCCTATCATTATGGTCACAACAGAAGGTGGAAAAGCCGAAGTTATTACTGCGCTTAAAGCAGGGGTCAATAACTACATTGTTAAACCTTTTACTCCGCAAGTCCTCAAAGAAAAACTCTCAGCAGTTCTTGGCACTGAGGTTTAATGCAAGATTACTACTACATGCTGGTGGTGAAACCATCAGCTCATATTGAACTATTCTGTGATTTTTTAGTCGATGTTATCCCCGTTGGTTTTGAAGAGATCGATGATGGCTTTATTGTTCGCAGTGAGGAAAATTTAGAGACGGTTAGCTGGGGAATTGAACAATTTGCCGAAGCGCTTCAAAGTGCCCTTGGTGAAGTGATTGATTTGGAATTGACCCTCACAAAAGAAAAAAATGACGACTGGATTGGTCATTATCAACGCTCAATTACCCCTATCGAAATTGCCCCTTTTTATATTCATCCGACATGGGAAGTACCCAAAGAAGGGATGTTGAATATCGCCATTGATCCCGCATTGGCGTTTGGAACAGGGCATCATCCAACAACGGCATCATGTTTACGAGCGGTTGCACGCTATGTGAATGCGGGTGACATTCTTATGGATGTTGGCTGTGGCAGTGGTATTTTAGCGATGGCGGCATTGCGTAAAGGGGCTATCGTTGATGCGTGTGATACGGATCCGCTTTCTGTTGAAAATGCCATTGTCAATGCCGAACAAAATGGCTTATCGTACCGGCGTTTGTGGGAAGGACCAGTTCAAGAGACAAGAGATGTGTATGATGTCATTGTGGCAAATATTGTTGCCGATGTTCTTGTGTTTATTGCCAGTGACCTGAAAAAACGGTTACGCGAGGGAGGGATACTTATTCTCTCAGGGATAATGGATAAATATGAAGATAAAGTTCTACGTGCATACAAAACATACACCCTAAACGAACGAATCGTTGAGAATGAATGGGTAACGCTCGTACTCACCAAAAAGGAATAATAACGTGGCTCAACCAGAACAACAAAACCCTCAAAATAAGAATGATAATTTTTTTAACAAGAACCCTTTAATTACTTTTGCTATTTTCTCTATTGTCGTCATTATGCTTTTCAAGGTATTTGTCGGGGATGAGAGTCAGTTGAGTGGAAAAGTAAATGGCTCATCTGCAACGCGTACCCAAGAGGTAAGCTATGCAGAACTTAAAAAGCTGATTATCAACAAACAAGTTGAAAAAGTGGCGATTGGGCAGACGTACATCCGTGCATTAAGTGCTGACGGTAACAATAAAACAGCGTATACAACCCGTCGTATTTTGGGAGAAGATACCCAGCTGACTAATTTATTAGACAAGGAACAAATTGACTATAGCGGATTTAATGAGAGCAATTGGTTTACTGAAATGTTCGGATGGCTCTTTCCTTTTTTAATCATTATTGCTATTTGGATGTTTTTTGCGGGTCGGATGCAAAAAAGTATGGGTGGCGGAATACTGGGGATGGGGAGTTCAAAAAAGCTTGTCAATTCTGAAAAACCAAAAACCAAATTTGATGATGTTGCCGGTGCTCAAGAGGCAAAAGAAGAAGTTTTAGAAATTGTTGATTTTTTACGCTCACCGGGTCGATACGTCGAGCTTGGGGCTAAAATTCCTAAAGGTGTTCTCCTCGTGGGAAGCCCTGGAACCGGAAAAACGTTGTTGGCAAAAGCAGTAGCAGGGGAGGCAGATGTCCCCTTTTTCTCGGTTTCGGGTTCAAGCTTTATCGAAATGTTTGTAGGAGTCGGTGCGGCGCGCGTCCGTGATTTGTTCGAACAAGCCAAAAAAGATGCCCCTTCTATTATTTTTATCGATGAGATTGATGCGATTGGTAAAAGTCGTGCAGCGGGCGGAATGATGGGTGGTAACGATGAGCGTGAGCAAACCCTCAATCAGCTTTTAGCAGAGATGGACGGATTTGGTACGGATACGCCGGTTATTATTTTGGCAGCAACCAATCGTCCCGAAATCCTTGATCCTGCACTGCTTCGTCCGGGACGATTTGACCGTCAAGTATTGGTGGACAAGCCTGACTATCAAGGGCGTATTGATATTTTAAATGTCCATATTAAAGGTGTCAAAGTTGACAGTGATGCCGATCTTGAAGAGATTGCGCGCCTTACAGCAGGTCTTGCAGGGGCAGATTTGGCGAATATCGTCAATGAAGCTGCATTGCTTGCAGGACGAAAAAGTCAAAAGACGGTTCGCCAAGCCGATTTACGTGAAGCCGTTGAGCGCGCTATTGCAGGTCTTTCCAAGAAGAGTCGTCGCATTGATGAAAAAGAGAAGCGTATTGTTGCGTATCATGAGAGTGGTCACGCTTTGTTAGCTGAGACGACCAAGGGGGCTAAGAAAGTTTCAAAAGTCTCTATTGTTCCTCGTGGACTTGCAGCGCTTGGGTATACTCTCAATACCCCTGAAGAGAATAAATATCTGATGCAGCGTCATGAATTGATTGCAGAAATCGATGTATTACTCGCTGGACGCGCGGCTGAAGAGGTCTTTATCGGAGAAATATCTACAGGTGCCGCTAATGATTTAGAGCGAGCGACGGATATTCTCAAAGCAATGGTTCAAATGTATGGAATGAGTGATGTTGCCGGATTGATGGTACTAGAGCGTCAGCGCAGCACCTTCTTGGGCGGCGGCATGACACAAGCCAAAGAATACAGTGAAAAAATGGCAGAAGAGATGGATAACTTTATTAAAAACACTCTCCAAGAGCGTTATGGAGAAGTTAAAATACGTCTTGAAGAGTATCGCGATGCTATCGAAAAAATGGTAGAATTGTTGTACGCAAAAGAGAATATTACAGGTGAACAAGTCCGTAATATTATCGAAAAATATGAGCAAGAAAATAATATTGAGACGAAGTTATCCCCTAAAAAAGCGTTATAGGAGTTTTTATGGCAATGAACACTGATACATTTATCCTCTCCAAGCAAGGGTGGCTTCCCATAGCATTGGCAGGTACTTTTTTCCTCTTTTTTACGATGACGGGATTGCATTTTTTTCAATTTCTCGTTGGTGCACTGCTCATTGCCTTTTTGATTCTTTTTCGAAATCCTGAGCGCAATGCATCGCTGGGTGAGCCTTCCTCGATTATCAGCAGTGTTGATGGTGTTGTTTTGGGGATTGAAGAGATGCTTATCAATGAACAGATGATGAAAAAAATCACCCTTCTTAATGGACTGTGGAATGTATCCATGTTGCGTGCCCCTTTTGATGGAGTGATGGAGGGATGCCGTATCCGTCATGGTGTTTCATTGGCCCTTCACCATCCGCTCTCTGAGACGCTCAATGAAAAAGTCGTTCTTTCGTTTAAATCTACCGGTGGTGATGAAATCTTTATGGAGCATTTGAGTGATCGAAGCTGTTTTGGGATTGCTATGGGTGCAGATGAGGGGCAAAAGATGAAAGAGGGGTCTCGCTATGGCTTTTTGGCACGTGGCAGAACGATTCTTTATCTTCCAAACGATGTTACGTTGACAGTTCATCCGGGTGCTGATGTACGAGCAGGAGAGAGCGTCATTGGACGCTTCAATGCGTAAAGACCCTCCGCCCATCGCCTACCTCTTCCCAAATTTTTTTACTGCTGCTTCTATTTTTTCCGGTTTCTATTCTATTTCTCTTGCTCTTCAAGGTACCTTCGGGAGTGCGGCTTGGTTTATCTTTCTTGCCTTGATATTTGATGGTTTGGATGGACGTGTTGCACGTCTTACGAATACTGCGAGCCATTTCGGGGTTGAATTTGATTCACTGGCCGATATTGTAGCGTTTGGGGTTGCTCCTGCGTTGCTGATGTATCTTTATGTCGGAGATGAGTACGGTCGTATTGGTATTGTAGCAAGTGCGTTGTTTATCATCTTTGGTGCTGTGAGATTGGCTCGTTTTAATGTTATGACGTCACGCATAGAGCCTTCGGTATTTATCGGTCTTCCTATTCCCACTGCGGCTATTATGATTGCAACGGCTATTTTACTTATGGAGCGCTATTCGCAAATCAGCGAATTTAGTGTCTTGCTTTTGCCTCTTTCCACATTTTTATCGGTTCTTATGGTGAGTAATATACGGTATCCCAGTTTCAAAAAGCTTAATATGAGAGCCATACACTTTACCCGTTTTTTAATCGGAGTGATTGTGCTTGCATTGATGGTCTTTGTGTATCCTATCGAGGGGATGGCGTTGCTTGGAGCAGTGTATCTTTTGTATGGACCTCTTCGCGCAACCTACTATCTTGTTCGACGGATGGTTGGATAAAAATATTTGCCAGCAAGAGTATTATTTAAAGTGAATGATACTCTTTAGGCTCAAGAGCGAGCTTATCGGTATCGATTTTAAAATCAAACGTATCAGATTTGAATCCGCTGTTTCCCATTTTAGTAAATTGAATGATGGCTGCAGGATTATTTTGAACTTGCATGTAGAGTAATCCAAGGGCATATCTGTTTTCAAGATAGTTGGGATTGGTCATTTTGGAAAGCTCTAGTAGGGCGATGGCATTTTGATAATGTTCTGCCCCGATAGAAGCAGATGCCGCCATAAAGAGGGTTCGTTCATCGGTGAGCTTATAGGTATCAACGGCTTCGTTATAGAGAGTATACGATTTTTCAAAATCTTGATGGTAAAAGTAAGCCAATGCTAAAGCAGACGTGAGATTGGCGCGATTCTCGGTTGTAGTTTGACGCTTGGTTTCCAGCTTTTGTATTAAAGGTTCAAGTCTACCCGTAATAGCTGCCATTGCAATGGCTTTATCGCGAACTATTTGGGGACCAAAATAGAGATCCTCATAGTTTAATTTCTGATTTTTTAGATAATTAAGAGCCAAGCGAGCATAGGCTTTGGGCGCTTCATTGTTGAAATGAGTGTCGATATAAAGCAGAGGAGGGAGGGCATCGTTTGGCTGGGTGTAGGTGAGTTTCTCAGAGGCTGTTTTTGCCTGAGCCTCCATCCCAAGCTCTTGTGCTATGATGATTTTCATCACCAAATACAGCGGGCGCTCTTTGTAGTGGTTATCAAGCCAACGACTGGATGCCGGATAGTTGTTTTCACTAATCGAGACAAGGGTCCGGTAGAGGTCAAACTCTTCATTTTCAGGTTCTTGAGAGAGATTCTCTTTGAGAATAGAGACGAGCTTTGGATTAGGTTTTGAAATCATTTCAGATGTCATGATGGCAAAAATACCAGAGAGATAGTTGTTGGCATCCAAATGATAAGAGCGCAGAAAATGATCGTATGCTTTGGTGTAATCTCCTAGCTGAGCGTAGGTTAATGCCAAATTATAATGCAATACAGAGTGTTGAGGATGGCTTAAGAGGAGTTGTTGAAGCTGAGCATTGGCATCTCTTAGACGAAAGTGCAATGCTTTATCAATGGCGAGAGCGATACCATAATCCACGTCAGATGCATGCGAACTTTTTTCAAGATACTCTTTAGCAGAGTCAATATCATCGATATAAATATTGGCATTTCCTTTACGGATATAGCTGATGGTTTGATTGGCGTTAAAGATTTTATAGGGGGCAAAGGCAAAAATCTTTGGATAGGTTTGGGGATGAACTTTGGCGTTTATGGTGCGATAGGCTTTTTGTGCCGATTCGGTATTAAACAGCGTGGGTTTTAGAAATACTTTGAGCGGGTAGGGGGTATAGACATCGTTGGGATAGGTATCACTTACTCTTTTGAGAATAGCGCCTGCTTCTTGATGCTGTCCCATCTTGAGATCCACAAAAACCAAGGAGAGACTCTCTTGTATGGGGTTTTTATTTTGAATCATGGCGTTACTAAAATATTCGCGGGCACGAGGTAAATTACCGTTATTGGCATACAGCAAACCAAGAGAAAAAGAGTCTGCTTCCTGCAAGGGGTTTTCGAGTGTCTCGATAGCTCCAGCGTAGTTTCCATACAGAGTATCAATCGCAGCTTTGAGTTTATTTTGAGTGATTTGGTACTCAGAGGTTGTGGGATGGTTCAGGGCACTGAGGGCTTCAAAATAGTTTCCGCGATAGTAATTGATCAAGGCATAATAGTAAGAATACATAGGAGAAGTGCTTTCGGTATTCAAATACGCATGCGCCAAATCGATGTAATAGTCAAAATTCTCTTTTTGCTCTAAATGGAGACAACACACGGCAGCATTGAGAGCGCTGACACAACGATTTTCAGACATAGCGATGGAGCGTTTAAAGTTTTGTAGGGCAGCGCTGTACTCTTTCTCTTTGAGACGTACCACACCGAGATTGTATTGAGAGATAGATTCGGAGTAGAGGGCAATCTTTTCAAACAGCTTAAGAGCTTCGGTTTGATTTCCATTGGCGTACATATAGTTGGCACGCTCAATCATATTTTCAAGTTCGCTGGGCTCTATTTTGGGTTCTTCAGGATTTTTGGAGGAAATGAGAGGCTCTTCTTTCGTGACAACACCCTCTTTGCTTGAGTGGGAGAGGAAGGCAAACGTCACTCCGCCTATAAGCAATAACGCACCCACAGCCCCTGCAATAATAAGTATTTTCTTTTTTGGGAATGGTGGCTTTGCTACGGTACTCTCATCATCTTTTGCTTCGGTTGTCTCAACGCTGCCAGCAGCGTCGGACTCTTCGATGATGATTATCTCTTCTTGGTTGGCCATAAGCTCTCTTTAGGATTTAGAGGTATTTTTGCAATACAGTTGGAATGATGATGGAACCGTCTTCTTGTTGAAAATTTTCCATAATAGCTACCATCGTCCGTCCGACGGCTAAACTTGAACCGTTGAGGGTATGAGCAAGGATGTTTTTCCCCTCTTCTTTGTAGCGGATTTTAGCACGGCGGGCTTGAAAGTCGCGCGTATTGGAAACAGAACTGATTTCACGGTACGCATTTTGCCCCGGAAGCCACACTTCCAAATCGACTGTTTTCGCAGCACCAAATCCTAAATCTCCGGTACAAAGAGTGACAAGACGGTGCGGAAGCTCCAATGCTGTGAGGAGGTCAGAAGCACACGCAACCATTTCATCAAATACTACGTCGCTTTGATCGGCGCGAGCGATAGAGACAAGCTCTACTTTGTGAAACTGATGCTGACGAATCATACCGCGTACATCACGTCCTCCCGAACCTGCCTCTTTGCGAAAACACGATGTATAGCCCGTCATTTTAATCGGTAAATCTTGGGCATTTAAAATTTCATCTTGGTAGAGGTTGGTGAGGGGTACTTCAGCGGTGGGGATAAGGAATAGCTCTTCACCATCGACTTTGAACAAATCGTCTTCAAATTTCGGAAGTTGACCTGTCCCCTCTAGTGCACGGCGGTTGACAAGCATCGGAACGCTCACCTCCATAAAGCCCCGCTCGCGGTTGAAGTCAAGCATGAAATTAATAAGGGCACGCTCCAAACGTGCTCCCATCCCGCTTACAACACTAAAACGGCTTTTGGCAAGTTTGACCCCACGCTCAAAATCAATCCAACCATTGGCTTCGGCAAGTTCCCAATGCTCTTTTGGGGTAAAGCTAAAAGTTGGAGGAGTAAGTACTTTTTTGAGTTCAATATTGTCATTTTCATCTTCGCCGTCAGGGACATCGGAATCAGGGAAATTGGGGACGCGCATGATGAGAGCGTCGAATTCTTCTTCATATTTTCGTTGCATCTCTAGTACAGCTGGTAGAGCTTGTTTTACAATGTCAATTTCTTCTTTAAGCGATTGGGCATCTTTTTTTTCTTTCATAAATTGCCCATATTGACGGCTTAAATCATTTAGCCTTGCTTTATCATTTTCATATATTTCTTTTGCGCCTTTAAGTTGTTCGTATTTGTGTTTGAGCTCATCAATCATCTCGATAGAGACTTTTTTACGCATTAGCGCCGTTGCGGTTTCGTCAAAATTGTTTTGGAGTAGTTTTACATCGATCATAAAGTGTCATTCCTACAAGGTTAAAGTGAGTCGATTATAGCCAAAAGAGGCTGAAATTAGGTCAAATCAATCCTTTTGATTTAAATTCTGTTCACTCTAATAGCTATTCTTAAAAATTGCGAACGTTCTGAATTAGTATCGGGGAAAAATACCAAAGTATTTCAAAAATAACGAACTGAGTAACCAAAATTATCCACACTCTGTAGCGAAATTTACGTGTTTTATGACGAAACAGCTTTTGAGCGAAAACAGCCCCTACGCTTCCACCTGCTATTGCTAAGGCAAGGAGTGTTTTTTCACTGATTCGAGTAAGATTTAAACGAGCACGTAATTTATCAATACCAAATACGCCAAACGTAATAAGATTGAGGATAAGAAATAGGGCTATAAATGGTTTCATAGAGGCTCAAGCATTACTGAATAACCCCTAATCCTTCATTCTTCCACGCGGTTATTCCCCCTGTAACATTGAGAGGAACAAATCCATTCTTAACTAGGATTCGTGAAGCGGCAATACTTCGCATTCCGCTGTGGCAATAAACGATAATTTTCTTCTCTTTATCAAGTTTTGAGAGATTTTCACTCAATTCCTGTACGGGGATGAGTGTTGCACCCACTATGTGTTCTTTTGAAAATTCATCGGATGTTCGGACATCAAGCAGGGTGATATTGGTGTCATTTTTTAAAAGAGTATACGCTTGTTTAGGCGAGATGGATTCAAAATCAGTGAGTATCCACCCTTTTGCATACGCCAAGTATGTAGCAATAGCAGCGACTACAAAATAGAAGAGGATATTGCTTATTTGTTTCTTTGTCATTAGCTCAAAATCGCTTTCGCAAGTTCAAACTGATTGGCAGTCATGATGTGGATTTTTGGATGCAATGCCTTAAGTTCTTCAAAGAGGGTTTTACTGAGTTCAAATCCGATACGGTATTCTTCATCTTGGCTAATTAATGAAGCTGTTTCTAGTGCTTCAACCCACGTGTGCGGGACGTGAATTCCCGGAACATTTTCGTCCAAAAATCGGGCAGTTCGGAGTTTAGTGATGGGGAAATAACCCAAAACAAGTACACATTTTTTGTTGTGTTCAGCGTTAGCATGCTCCATCATGTCGAGTAGTTTTTTGGCACTCTCGCTGTCATAGACGGGTTGAGAGATGATGGCGATGGAACCATGGGCTACTTTTTTGGACATCTTTTTTTGTAAAGCAGCACTGTTTTTGGAATACGAATCGATAACAGCAAACGGATAAATCGGTTGTGGGGGGGCAATGAGTTTTTGTTCCGCCAAATCGACGCCATTGTTGAGAGTGGTGATAATGTCGAGGAGGAGATTGCTGTTTCCCTCAAATACCCCTTTGGCATGGGGCTGATCGGAGTAGTGAGCGCTATCACCTGTGAGGGCGAGAATAGCACGTACATCCGATTCATTGGCTCCGAGCAAATCGCTTTGCAGGGCGATACGGTTGCGATCACGCATACTCATCGTTGCCAACGTCGGTTTACCGAAACGCTCTTGGAGTTTCATGGCGGCAAAGAGGGCATTGTATTTGAGTTTCGCCAGCGGATTGTCGGTGGTACTGAATCCATCCACGAGTTTATCCAAACCCAAAGCCGCAATCTTTTCAATCGTCGGTGCGAATTGCGCTGAACGTGAAGGGGTTGTTTCTAGGGTAATCAGGGTACCGTGATTGAGTTTATCGATAAAAGGTTCAAACAAAAGATGCCTTTGGATATAATTGCGTCATTATAACAAAGAGGATAATGTCTTTTGATTAAGTTAGCAGTATTTGATTTTGATTCGACACTGATGGATGGCGAAACCATTGATTTTTTCGCGGAAGCTTTGGGAATCGGCGCGAAAGTCAGTGCGATTACCGAGCGGGCAATGAATGGGGAACTCGATTTTTTTGAATCATTACGTGAGCGAGTAGGGCTACTGGAAGGTTTGGAATTTTCCAAAGTAGAAAAAATTTGTCACAATCTCCCTTATATGCCGGGTGCCATCGAGACAATTGCTGCGTTAAAAGAGCGCGGGATTAAAGTGGTTTGTTTTAGCGGCGGTTTTCGTTCGGCTACATCGCATGCAAAAAGTATCCTTGGGTATGATGCCGATTTTTCCAATGTATTGCATGAAAAAGAGGGGAAGCTCACAGGACTTGTCGGTGGAGATATGATGTTTGATTTCTCCAAGGGGGATATGTTGCAACGTCTGCAAGGACTTTTCGGGATTACCGAAGAGGAAACGATGGCCGTTGGAGATGGAGCAAATGACCGCTCGATGTTCGCTCATGCCGGAACTCGTGTGGCGTTTTGTGCCAAAGAGATTCTTAAAAAAGAGGCCAATGTCATCATTGACACCAAAGACCTCACCCAAATTATTACGAAGGTATTTCAATAATGTTAGAAAATTCACTATGGTTGCGTTACAACCCAGAAAAAACAATCCGAGAAGTATTGGTCGGACTTTATGGCTGTGCTGCTGTTGAGATCGAAGAAGATGAGCGAGAGCTGTATGCATCATTAAAACGTCATTTGACGAAAAAAGAGTTGCGGATGATTATGATGAATGAAGGTGGTTGTACACCTGCAGAGATTGGCACTGAAGTTGGACTTGAGGGGGAAGCTTTGACCAAAGCACAATACAAAGCGTACCGAAAAGTTCGTCAGGATAAGATTCGTTTGGAAGTGCGCGCCAATAAAGTGAAAGAAGTGAAAGCGGAGATCGCTGAAGAAGTGTGATGTCAATGTGATTTATTAATCGTCCATTTATTCTTTCTGAGATATGATGCTCTCGATATTTTAAAAAAAAGGAAATTGTATGATGAAATCAACTTCATTATTGCTTGCAACTTTTGTTGCGGTTGGTATGATGGCAACAACTGCCTCTGCTGATGTCAAAAAAGGGCAAAAAGCCTACTTGAAAACCTGTAAAAATTGTCATGGTAACGGTACTAAAGGTGCTGCTATGCATACACAAGATGAGTGGGAAGATCTTTTCGCTAACGGTGGGGCTAACATCATCAAGAAGCATGTTGGAACTAAAGGCGAGCCATTGTTTAATGGTGATGGCTTCAAAGAGCAATCACAAGACTTGCGCGACTTCTTGTTTGAATATGGTTCGGATTCAGGCAACGTCCCTTCTTGCGGATAAATTTTCTTTAGCCCTTTTTCTGGGGCTATCTTCTTAAAAAATAACTTCTAATATTCTTTTCTATTAAATAATCGTATTATTTTATTAATTGTCTCTTTATTTTTTATAAGATATGATGCTTTTAGACTTATAAGAAAAGGAAATAGTATGATAAAATCAACTTTATTTTTTCTTGCGACTATTGTATCCGTTGGGGTGATGAGTGTACCTGCGTCAGCAGATATTGGCAAAGGTCAAAAATGGTACGTCAAGAGCTGTAAAGCTTGTCACGGTAGCGGTGTTAAAGGTGCTGCTATGAAGACACAAGATCAGTGGGATGAGCTTTTTGCTAAAGGCGGTGAAATAATTATTAAGAAGCATCTTGGCACGAATGCAGAGGTGTTTTTTAATGGGGATAGCTTTAAGAGTCAAGCACCGGATTTGCGCGATTTTTTATTTGAGTACGGTTCAGATTCCGGTACTATCCCTCCATGTTGATTTAATTTTAAAGTTTACGTCATATTTGACACTGCGATGGAGCAAATTGCTCACGACCAAGGCTGAGAAGTCCTTCATCTAATTGGTAGGGAGTGAGGGCTACTTCATCAATGGATTTAAAATTAAAATGGCTCTTGGTGTAGCAGATGACAGAGTGTGTTTTCCCCTCTAGCAATGCATCGATGGCATAGGTGGTGAATTGGTATGCCATCAGTCGGTCATAGACACTGGGGTTACCGCCTCGTTGAATATGCCCCAATACGTTGACACGTGATTCAAATCCCAGCTCTTTTTCAAACCATTGCGAGACGGTGTGAGAATTTTGGAGTGCTTCGGAGACAATTACAATAAAATAATCCCGCCCTTTGCGGATTTGAGATTCGAAACAACCTTTATACTCTTCTATATTGAGCTTCATTTCAGGGATGAGACACAGCTCTGCACCGGAAGTGATTGCAGATACAAGGGCGAGATAGCCGCAGTTGCGTCCCATAGTTTCGATTATAAATGCCCGTCGAAATGAGGAGGCTGTATCTCGGATGGAATCAATGGCGTTTTTGATGATACCCAGCGCAGTATCGACACCAAGACAATAGTCGGTTCCATTGATGTCATTATCGATGGTAGCGGGAATACCGCAAAAGGCGATATTGTGCTCACGATAAAACAGTTCCATCCCCCGAAAACTCCCATCTCCACCTAAAACAATCAGTTTGTCGATACCATGTTCTTTTAAATTATTTGCGGCAAGCGTACGGTATCGGGGTTCGTGAAATCTGGGTGATCGAGACGATTTGATTTTGGTTCCGCCACGTGTGATAATCCCTGCGACCTCGGGGTAGGTTGCCGGAGTAATATGTCCGTCAATGAGCCCTTCAAACCCGCCATGGATAAAATAAGGTTTTAACCCCTTGGCAAATGCATATTCAACAAAACGTTTAATGGCCGGATTCATACCGGATACATCGCCTCCTGAGCAGAGAATGGCTATTTTATCCATAGGTTGTCTTTCCCAACGGCTTCGAGCCAATCGGTTGTGTTTTCACTTAGATGTTGGGTTGCTTTTGTGAGGGCATCAACTCCCCCTTTGGCATCTGCTGATAGTGCGGGTTCGATGATAACAAAGCGCTTTGAAGCAATCGTTTTTTTGGTTTTTGGATCAATGAGTCGGTAGGTGACATCGATAAATCCTTCACTCTTGGAGTCATCACTAAAACGGTGGTAAAAGGCACTTAAATCCGATTCCAAGATGACATCAGCCGTTGCGCTTGAGGTAGCGGGAATGAGAGTGGCAAAAAGTTGTCGATTTTGGAGAGACGAGGTGAGAGAGCGATCAATCATGCTGGAGGGGGAGTCTGACCATCTGCTGTACAAATAGGCATCAATATGGGAAGACTCTTTGAGGTAATAGAGTTGCGTTGAGGTGAGAGAAGAGATACTTCGGGTGGATGAGACTTTAAGCGTCGCATTGATGCTCTGAGTTATTGCAACGTGTGGTGTGTTGGAGGGGAGAATAGTGTACTCATGAACGGATGGGCGAAGTGCCGAGCATCCGGCTGCTATGAATGCGATGATAGCGTAAGTAAAGATGGTTTTCATGGTCATTCTCCTGGTCCCGGATTAGGTGTAGATTCTTTAAAAAGTATATCAGATGGGCTTTCACGTAATGATTTTAGGGTGAGTTCCATCTCGGTCATCAGTGCTCGTGATTGTACTAAAAGGGCATTGAGTTCAACGGTTGAGTCGGAGGCGATGGCTTGTAAATCATAATCGCCACGGCTCATAGAGGTTTCAATTTTCTCGATGAGTGCATTGCTTTTCTTGGAGGTTTCTGCCCATGCTTTCATGGTAGGGGAGAGGCTGTCTCTCATCGTTACTTTAAAGGTATCCAGAGAGCTTCCCACTTTATCGGCTGAAGTTCCGACTTTTAGCATGGTTTCATCCAAGTTTTTGCCGGTTTGAATCGAATTTTTAAGTAATAAATCGATTTCGTCTTGGTAGCTGTTGATTCGTTGGGTCAGTATTTTTAGATTTTGCAGTGTTGTAGAAAAGTTTTTAGTGTTTTTATCACTCATGATGGCGTTGGTGTGATCAAGGGTATCTGAGAGTTTTGTGACGACACTGCTAAGGGTTTCATCGAGCCGTTTTATGAGTGAGGGGGCGGTGGGGATAATGGCAATATCGTTATCAGATGTTATGAGGAGAGGTGAATTTTTTGAGCCGCCCCCTATTTCAATAAACGCCAGTCCAGTGATTCCGAAGAATTTAAGCGTTGCGGTAGAATCGGTTCGAATCGGGGTCTCTTTTTTGATTTTAAGAATGAGTTCTACCTCTTCGCTGTTGCGGGGATTGATTTGTATCTCTTCCACCAATCCGACATCTACGCCGTGAAATTTGACAGCAGCTTCGGGGGCAAGTCCTGAGATAGATTCGGTAATGTAGACTTTGAATAGCCGGTATTGACTCTCGTCGTCATTGTATTTTCCAAGCCAAAAAGCAAAAACAATGAGTAAACTGGTCAGCAGCAGGACGAAAAGCCCTACAAGCGTGTAGTTAACTTTGGATTCCATGAGTCCCCTTTTGAAAAAAATAATCAACAATAGGATGCTTGATGGTGAGCACTTCATTCAGTGTCCCCTGCGCAATCACCTTTTTTTCACCCAATAATACGAAACGATCTACGATGTGGTGTATGGTATCCAAATCATGGGTAACTATCACAACTGTCAGTCCCAGAAGATCACGTAATTGTCGAATCAGCGCATCAAACTGGCGTGAACTCAAGGGATCAAGACCAGAAGTAGGTTCATCTAAAAATAAGAGTTTCGGATCAAGGGCAAGGGCTCGGGCGAGAGCAGCCCGTTTGACCATCCCTCCGCTAAGTTCGCTTGGGTAGAGGTGAATTGCGTGGGAGGGCAAACCAACCAAATCAATTTTGAGCTTGATGAGCTCATGGATGAGGTTTGGGGGGAGATCGGTATACTCTTTGTACAGCAGTGCAATGTTTTCACCGACGGTTAGGGAGGAGTAAAGTGCCCCTGATTGAAATAATACTCCCCATTTCCGGCGTAGTTTTTGAGCCTCTACGAGAGAGAGATTAGCAATATTTTCTCCAAAAACGTGAATGGAACCGCTTGCCGGAGTTTCCAACATAATCATTTCTCGAAGCAATGTTGACTTACCTGAGCCACTCCCCCCTAGCAATGCGTAAATTTCATTTTCTCGAACCGTACAGCTGACATTATCGTGGATGCGGTTATCTCCAAAAGATGTGACAATATTATGGGCTTCAATGACGATAGGATTCATAGTTTGAGCTCCGTCAAAAGAACAGAGAAAAGGGCATCACACGCGATAACGAGAAAGATGGCGTTGACAACGCTTTTGGTGGTGTATTGCCCGATACTTTCGGTATTGGAGGAGACTTGAAATCCTCGATAGGTTCCTGTCAGAGCAATCAAAACAGCGAAGAAAGGTCCTTTTACGATACCGATAATGAAATGTTTGATCGGCAATGCCCCTTGTAGACGGTGGATAAATTCGGTGTAGGAGAGATGCGATTGGGTATTGGCGATGACCATCCCTCCGAAAATTCCGATAATATCCGCAAAAAATATCAAGAGAGGTAAAACGATCATCAAGGCAATCACCCGAGGCCAAACTAAAAAGAGATAGGGATGAAACCCCATGGTTTTCATGGCATCAATCTCTTGGGTCATTTTCATAGCACCAATTTGTGCCGTGAAGGCTGAACCGCTTCGCCCAGCGATGACAATGGCGGTGATGAGGGGCGCGAGCTCACGTGTGAGCGAGATACCGATCATATCAACGATGAGAATATCGGCACCGAATTTTTGGAGCTGGACGACACTTTGGAAAGCGACTACAACACCGATTAGAAAAGAGCTCACGGCAATAATGGGGAGTGCATCAAAACCTGCGGTAATAATATGAGAACTAATCGAGCGATAGCGGATAGTAAAGGGATGGCGCAAGCTGTAAAGCAAGACGACGAAGACTTCTCCTAAAAAATCCAGAAAGTAACCAATCCCTTGCACGTAGTCGTGGGTTTTTCGTCCTAGAGTATAGAGCCCTCCCTGCTGTTTTGGTGGAGGGGTATCTTCTTGTGGATGGGGATAGAGGAGGCGATAGAGGCGGAGGTGTTCTTTTTTACCCCCAATAATTTTGGAGGCAAATCCCTCTTTTTTAAATCTCCTAGAATATAAATTCCAAAGGGCAACACCGGCAGAATCAAGCTCAGCAATGTTGCTAATATCCCAGACAATGGGTAAAACAGCTTGATACGATTCGAGGATCATTGCAACGTTGGCAAGAGAATTTAAGGTCCATTTACCACTACACGTGAACACAGCTTTGGAAGTATCATTAATGATTTCAAGGGCAGCGTGTGATGAGCTTTTCATAAGTTATTATAACCAAACAAAATTGATAATGTGACATTCACTCTCTTTGGTTATAATGGTTACTATGAAACGTGGACAACTGCAATTTTTTTGGATACTGTGCTTCTTGGCATCGATGAGTTTTGCCAATACTCATATTCACAACACGACAGCTGAGCACAGTGATTGTGTGAAATGTCTTGCACATGATATTGCCAGTGGTTCGGATGCGCCGATTATCGAATCGTTTGCTGTTGAACCTCTATCTTCTTTTGGGGCAATTTTATCTTCAGTCTCCTCAACTCAAAAATCTTTCCAATTCTCTTTTAATGCACGTGCTCCCCCTCTTTAAATACTAATTTTTTTTCAATCAAATCATTATTATTAACGGAGACACTATGGTTAAAAAATCAGTGTTATCCCTCGTATGCGCCAGTGCGCTTTTTGCGAGTGATACAGAGCTAGAACAGCTTAAACAACAAATGGTGCAACTACAGCAACAGCTTACTGAGATGCAAAAACATATTCAGACGCTTGAAGCAGTTCCTGCCGTAGCGTCCAATGAGACACTCAGCGATGAAGAGATGCTTCAAAAAATGGCAACGAAGGGTGGTACGGCGGTAACCTCATTACTTCCTGATATTGCTTTGATTTTAAATGGCGGATATACCTCTCGTAACGTAACCAATGCCCAGTATATGAATGCCTTGATTCCCGGATTTGGAAAGATGGAAATCCAAAATAACGCAAAAGACGGATTTAATCTCAACTATGCCGAAGTGGCGATGAGTTCCACGGTAGACCCTTATTTCGATGCGAGTGCCATCTTTCATATCCACGGGGATGGAACATTGGAGGTTGAGGAGGCGTATTTTGTGACACGTGCGCTTGATTATGGTCTGCGATTTAAAGCAGGTAAGTTTAAAAGTGCCTTCGGACGCGTGAATGAAAAACACCATCATGCATGGAATTTTGAAGACCAAGAACTTGTTAATAACGCATTTTTTGGTCCTGATGGACTTGGTGGAGAGGGGGCACAGTTGCAGTGGGTTGCTCCTACCCCAATGTATGTGATGGCAGGATTTGAACTTTTTAACGGTAATCCAAATCAAGGATTTAGTGCCAAAGAATCGGCTTCTACAGCGGTCGGTTATCTAAAGAGCAGTGTGGATGTTGGTAATACAACGTTGTTAGCGGGATTGAGCTATGCGCAGGGAAAATCAGAAGTACAAAATACCGATGGTTTGGGTAATTTGATTGTGGACAGTTTTACAGATTATGGACAAACCCGTCTTTATGGAGTTGATGTGACACTCGAATATCCGCTTGAAGGGTACGGTTCCCTGATTTGGCAAAATGAATGGATACAGCGCAATAAAGATGTTGAAACTATGACTCAAAAACAAGCAGGATATTACAGCGAATTGCTCTATAAAATTGATGGGAATTGGGCAACAGGAGTTCGTTATGATGATTTATATAAAAATGTGGAGAATGTATCCCATCATCTAAATCGTACCAGCGTAAAGGTTGACTACAAACCCTTTGAATTTTCGCGGTTTCGCCTCCAATACAATCAAGACCACTCGAAGTACATCGACGATCAGGCAAAAACTATTCATGAAGTGATGCTCAACTACACCCTCGAACTTGGCGCTCACGGCGCTCACGCTTTTTAAGGAAAAAAAATGAAAAAATTATTACTTCCGCTTTTGTGTTCGCTCCCCTTGTTGGCATCCGTCCATGTGGCTGTTGCTTATCCGTACATAGGTGAGTTGGTTAAAACAATTGCTCATGATAAAGCAGACGTGAGTGTGATTGCTCAAGGCTCATCTGACCCCCATTTTGTTGTTCCGCGTCCGTCGTATATCGGGATACTCCGAGAGGCCGATTTGTTAATCGTTAATGGAGGGGGCTTGGAAATCGGGTGGATTCCTCCGTTGCAAAATCAGGCGCATAACCCTAAAATCATTCAAGGGGCAGCGGGGTATTTGGATTTATCGGCGTATGTCAAACTAATCGATAAGCCGACATCACTTTCCCGTGCTCAGGGGGATATTCATGCCGAGGGGAATCCCCACTATTCACTCGATCCCTATAATATCCCTGTTCTAGCAAAAATCATTATGCTTAAACTCTCATCGATGGATCCTGCCAATAAAAATGTCTATCATGCCAATTATGATGAATTTGCCAAACATTGGAGTCTAAAAGTGGCGCAATGGGACAAAACCATGTCGCCGTGTCGTAACACCCAAGTGATTCAATATCACGAATTGTATAGCTATTTTCTCAACCGTTACGGTATCCATACCGCAGGTACGATTGAGCCGTTACCGGGAATCACTCCCAGTTCTAAACATACCCTTGAGCTAATCAATCAAATACGAACCGATAAAATCCCAACCATTATCCAAGATGATTATCATGAACCCAAAACGGCTCAGTTCATTGCGAGCAAATCGGGTGCTCGCGCCGTGGTTTTAGCGCATGATGTTGGAGGAGAAAATAATACTTTGGATACATTATTTGATTCGATAGCTGAGCAAATATGCAAGTGATAGAGATTTTATGGCCGGTACTGATATTGGCATTTGTCCTTGTTGGTATTCATACGATATTCGGTCTGGAAATTATCCGTCGCGGTGTGATTTTCACCGATTTGGCCGTGGGTCAGATCGCGGCGGTGGGAATTGCGGTGAGTACCGTATTTTTTGCAGGACAATACCAGTTGCCTTTGAGTCTTGGATTTGCCTTTGCAGGGGCGTTGCTCATCGCGTATGCCAATCGTAACAGTCGTCATATTGAGGCATTTATTGGTTTATTGTACGCATTAGGTGCTTCGTCGGTGATGATTGTACTAAGCAGTGGGGCTGAAGGGGATGAACTTTTTAAACGGCTGATGGCGAACGATATTTTATTTGTCACCAACAGTGAAATTTTTACCGCAGCGGGTATTTTTGCCATAATTGCATTGCTTTACACTACGATTTATCCGAAACTGAGTGGCTTCGTGAGGGAACTGTTCTTTTTCTCTCTTTTATCGGTCATGGTGACCGTATCCGTTCCTTTGGCTGGGGTGTTGGTCGTGTTTACGCTTCTTATCGCCCCTGCATTGGTGGCGTTGCTTCAGACACGGATGAAACCCTTGGTCTTTGGGTGGATATATGGATGGGTATTCGTGGCATTGGCATTGGTTCTCTCGTACCATTATGATTGGCCGACAGGCTACAGTATTGTTTTTGTGGGAACATTCCTAACGCTTATAGGTGTTTTATGGCTAGAGAAGCGACCAGAGTAGAGGGGTTGGCACGTAGATTGCTTCTAATGGATACTAAATGATATTTTTGGATTAATGATGATTAAAAAAATTTCTGCACTGTGTTTGACCTTGAGTATTTCCCTCTATGCCAGTATTGATAAGCATGAGCTCGATGGGCTAAAAGTAGGGGCATTGGTTGTCAAAGATTTAAAAACAAGACATATTTTATATTCCAAAGATGGTGAAAAGCGAGTAAGCCCCGCGAGTTTAACCAAAGTGATGACAGCACTCTTGGCGATACAAAGCGGTAAGATGAACCATGCCGTAACGATTACGAGAGAGATGACCAAAGTTGAGCCTACAATAGCAGGTTATAAGCGTGGAGACATTGTTTTGATGTCTGATTTGGTTAAGGCGGCGATGATCAAATCGGACAACGATGCAGCAAAAGCAATTGCGATCACAGTAGGTGGGGATGAAGAGCATTTTATTGACATGATGAATGCCAAAGCTCGACAAATCGGGATGAGCCATACCCATTTTAGCAACCCTTGCGGATACGATGGAGATGACCATTACTCTTCACCCAATGATTTACTAAAAATGACTGAGTATGCTATTAAAAATTCAACATTCAATACGATCAGTAATCTCAATAATCATTCGTATTATGCACTGAACAAAGGTAAATTGAAACTCTTCACCGCTTATACGCATAATCGCCTTTTAAACCGATACCAGTATGCTGTGGGAGTCAAAACAGGATTTACAAACAAAGCCGGAGCCTGTTTGATTGCGAGAGCTAAAAAAGATGGACACGACTGTCTGATCGTTATGATGAACGCCAAAGTAGACCGCTGGAAAACGGCAAAAGTGATTTTTGAGCAAGTGTTAGAGAGTTAAAAGCGATTTAAAAATGCTTTATAAATAGCCGTTTTTTCTTCTCTCTTCATCGCTGCATGTGCCGGTGAAGTCGATGGAAGCACTACTTTCTCAATCGATAACTCTTTGAAATGTTTTTGGAACAAATCAAATGCTTTTCTTCCTGTAAAAGCGACAACTCGTATATTTGGATACTCTGTTAGCAGCTTTTTAAAATCATTTGGTACGATATTTTTTAGATTGCTATCGCTTGAGTTATTCCTCTCACAGCTTCCAATCACATCCCATAACCCGATTCCCTGTGCTAAACAAAACCTCTTTTTATCTTCATTATCTCGAAACGTTACCCCAAATATCTCTTCCAAAATCGGCCAAAAAGCGTTACGGGAGTGAGCGTAATAAAAAGAGTGTTCGAATGAAGCAATACTGGGGAAACTTCCTAAAAATAGTATACGGGTGTGCTCATCGATGATCGGGAGGAAGGGGTGGACAGATGGTTTCATAAGGCAATTTTACCTCATTTTACCTTCCCCTAAACCACCATTTGCTACAATTCCGCCATTAATTCATGGGTATAGTACCCAATCAAAGGAACTGCATGAAGCGTGCATTACTCAGTGTCAGCGATAAAAGTAATATCGTAGAATTTGCCAAATCTCTCATCGGATTGGACTATGAAATCGTCTCTACGGGAGGAACGTACAAAATGTTACGTGATGCAGGGGTAGATGCTATCGAGATTGATGATGTGACAGGATTTCCGGAGATGTTTGACGGTCGGGTAAAAACGCTTAATCCGTACATTCATGGCGGTATCTTGTTTCGTCGTGATTTGGACTCTCATGTCAATACGGCGATGGAATACGGGATCGTTGAAATTGATTTGGTATGTGTAAATCTTTATCCGTTTAAAGCAACTATCGAGCGAACGGATGATTTTGATGAGATTATTGAAAACATCGATATCGGTGGTCCTGCAATGGTTCGCTCTGCTGCGAAAAATTTTAATGATGTTTTGATTGTTACGGATCCTGATGATTATTTTGCCATTATTAATGCGATTGGAAATGATCTGGATTCCCTTGAGTTTCGTCGTGATTTGATGATCAAAGCGTATGAGCATACCGCAGCATACGACAGTATGATTGCCAACTACATGAACAAGCGTTTCAACAACGGCATGGGCGAAAAACAGTTCATCGTTGGAAACAAAGTGATGAATACCCGTTACGGTGAAAACCCTCATCAAAAGGGTGGCTTGTATGAGTTTGAGTCGTTCTTTAGTGAAAATTTCAAAACCCTCAAAGGGGAAGCAAGCTTCAACAATCTCACGGACATCAGCGGTGCAGTGAAAATTGCTGCGGCATTTGGAGATGAGAACGCGATTTGTATTGTTAAACATGGCAATCCATGCGGTTTTGCAATTCGTGAGAATATGATGGACGCGTATACCGAAGCGCTCAAATGTGATCCGATTTCGGCATTTGGCGGAGTGGTTGCGGTAAACGGCGTTGTGACCAAAGAGCTTGCCCTTAAAATGAATGAGATGTTTTTGGAAGTGATTATCGCGGGAAAAATTGATGAAGAGGCGCAAGCGGTATTCGAGCCGAAAAAGCGTCTTAAGCTATTTGAATACGGCAGTGATCGTATTCTCCTGAGCCGTGATACAGTCGATTTTAAACACATTGACGGTGGATTTGTATTCCAAGATGCTGACCGTGTGGGTGATGATGAAGTTAAAAATGCCAAATTAGTGACAAAACACACAGCAAGTGCCAGTGAGCTTAAAGACGCTGAAATCGCCTATAAAGTAGCATCATTGACCAAATCAAACTGTGTTGTGTATGTCAAAGATGCGGCAATGGTAGCCGTCGGTATGGGGATGACGTCACGCGTTGATGCGGCACGTTGTGCATTGCGTAAAGCGGAAGAGATGGGATTGGATGTGAGCGGTTCAGCATTGGCTTCTGAAGCGTTTTTTCCATTCCGTGATTCGATCGATGCAGCGGCAGGAGCGGGAGTTAAAACGGTTATTCAGCCGGGCGGTTCAGTACGTGATGAAGAGGTCATTGCGGCGGCAGATGAACACGGTATGTCGTTATACTTCACCGGAACTCGCCACTTTTTGCATTAGGAACTATTATTTAAATCTTGCCTCTTTTGAGGCAGAACTTTTTAACCTTCGTTTTATTTCCCGCAGTGTGGGAAACCCTCTTTTCTTTAATATCTTTTTAGTTTAACAAAGCGTAATAATGGAGGCATCAGCATCAGCAGGATAAATGTTCCTATGAGCATTCCTCCTACAACGACGATGGCGAGAGGCTTTTGCACCTGAGAGCCGACACCGGTGGAGAGCATGGCCGGCAATAAACCGATTGATGCTGTTAGCCCTGTCATGAGAATAGCTCTGAATTTATCCGAAGCCGTTTGTCTGATAGCTTCTTCGGTATCCATTCCGTGTTGATGCAGCTGCATATAGTGAATGACAAAGATAGAGGCATTGAGTATGCTCACCCCTAAAATCGAAATAAACCCTACCGATGCTGATACGCTAAGAGACTGACCCAAAAGGAGTAAGAACGAGAGCCCGCCAAAGACAGCAAAAAGAGCTGCAGTCAGAATGATAATCGTATTTTTAATCGATCCAAAATAGATAAACAGTACCAATGTGATCAAAAATATTGCTGATGGGGTCATGATTTTGAGTCGTCCAAACGCACTTTTCATTTGCTCAAAACGGCCTGATAAATTAGTCAGATACCCATCGGGCATTTTGACTGTATTGATTGCCTCTTGTACTTTAGCTACCGTTCCGGCCAAATCATTGGAAGCAACTGAAAATTTAATCGGAATAAATCGTTTGAAATTTTCACGATAGACGAAGGACGCTCCTGTATCGTAATAAATTTTAGTAATTTTGGAGAGAGGGATAACCCCGCCGTCGTCCAAAACAATAGGGATTCCTTTGATGTTTTCAATACTCTTACGGTACGTATCAGGAAAGCGTACGACCAGATTGAAACGTTTATCCTGTTCAATGATTTTTGTAATAGCACGACCATCCAATGAGGAGGAGACAATATCCATCAAGTCGACAACATTAACACCGTAAAGCGCCGCTTTTTCACGATCCACTTCAACAATCAAACTCGGCTGTCCGGTCTCTTTGAAAATTCCGACATCAGTGACACCGTCAATTTTTTTGATTTTAGTTTCGACCTCTTTTGCCAGACGGTCAAGTACATAGAGATCATCTCCGAAAATCTTGACGGAGTTTTCCCCTTTGACGCCGGACATCGCTTCAGCTAAATTGTCCTCAATGTATTGGGATACACTGACATCCGCATTGGGAAATGAGGCTCGAAGTGCTTTTCTGACTTCATTTTCGAGTTCTTCTTTCGTGATACCTCGATGCCACTCTTTATAATCTTTGAGCTTTACAAAATACTCAGTATTAAAAGGTCCGGTTGGATCGGTGCCGTCTTCGGGGCGTCCGGCTTGAAATTCGATGGTTTGCACTTCGGGATACTTTGCTAACACATCACGCATCTTCTTAGAGTTTTCATAGCTTTTATTGAGGCTGATAGAATAGGGAAAAATAGCACGGATGTAGAGATTTCCCTCATCCATTTTCGGTAAAAACTCAGCACCGAGAATACTCCCAATGAAGAGGGTTAGAACCAAGATGACGCTGGTTGCCATGACAGCCATTTTGCTTGTAATCTTGGAAATGGTTTGCATGTATTTATTTTTAATCCAATCCAAAAACGGCAATACTTTTTCATGAGAGTGGAGCAAGAAGGTATATTTACTTGCAAGGAGAAAACTAAAGGTGAGGATAAACGCAAAGCTGATCGCGTATACGTAGGTTTTTGCCATCGGGAGAAAAATTTGCGATTCTGCCCCTTTCATAGCAAAGAGTGGAATGAAAGCGAGAAAAATGATAAGAATAGAAAACATAATCGGTTTGCCCACTTCGGCTGCCGTTTCCTGAATAGCGGGAATATGTTGTCGTCCCTGATGTTTGAGTCGGAAATAGTTTTCAATAACAATCAGCGGAATATCGACGATGATACCAAAGTCAATAGCTCCCAATGAGAGTAAGTTCGCCGATTCATGCTGATTTGCCATGAGTGCCAGTGTATAAAGAAGAGACATTGGAATGATAGCCGCTACAATCACTGCAGCACGTAGATCACCTAAAAATAAAAGGATGATGGCAAATACCAGGATCATCCCGATGGATGCAGTTTCTTTGAGTTTGTCAACGACGGTATGGAGAAGATCTTGACGGTCATAAAATGGAACAACTTTAATGTCTTTAGGCAGGATGCCATTATTAAGCTCATCGATTTTTTTATGGAGCTCTTCCATAGCTGAAACACTTGGTGCATTTTTGCGTAAAACAACGACACCCATAACAATATCATTAGCCTCATTGAGTCCTGCGAGACCCGTACGCGGCATAGAAGAGATAGAAGTTTCAGCAAGATTTTTGACATAAATCGGGCGATCATTGATTGTTGTAACAATCGTATTTTCGATATCGCTGATCGTTTTGATCAAACCAATTCCGCGAATGGTGTAGTATTGATCACCAAATTCCAACACACGACCGCCCACATTGACATTACTTTTAGAAAGAGCTTGAATGACGTCACTGAGAGGGATCTTGTATTTTATAAGATCTTCTGGATGTACGACGACAGAATAAGCTTTGATCGCTCCTCCGTAGCTGCCAATGTCGGCGATATTGGGAACGGTTTTAAGATAGCGTGCTATGATCCAGTCTTGATAGGTGCGCAGCTCAGTCATGCTGCGATTTCCCACAACGCGATAGCGCATAATTTCACCAATCGCATTGGGGATAATCTGTGGGGAAACTTCGGTAGGAATATCGGCTTGTGCAAGGCGATTTAAGACTTCCTGACGAGCATCTTTGTAGGCAACGTCATACGAGAATTTACACTTAATATCGGAAAGTCCATACAGGGAGACACTGTTGATATTTTCTAAACCCGGCATCCCTGCGAGCGCAATTTCCAACGGAGTCGTAATCTGTTTTTCAATCTCTTCAGCGGAGTGCCCTTCATTCGTTGTAACGATTTCAAGAATCGGAGGTGCGGGATCTGGAAATGCTTCGATATTAAGATCACGGACGACAACGATACTTACAGCGACTGTGATGGCTGTGAATAATAATACGGCTAGAAAGTTATCGATGAAGAAATTGGCAAGACGGCGCATATTATTCTTTCTCCAACGCGATTGCTTCAAGGGCGATTTGAGTATTTTCAGGAAGCCCTTTTATGAGAGAAAAATCATCTTTTGGATCATCGCTGATAAGTTTGACATTAAGGGGAGAAAACTGAGTTCCTTTTTTAATAAAAACAATAAATTTCCCCTCTTTAAAGAGCAATGATTTTTTAGGGATACGGAAAACATCTTTTTTATCAGCATCTAAAGAGATATTGGCAAACATATTGATACGCAGTTGAGGAGCATCGATGGAGGGCTGGATATAGACTTTATTTGTTTTATTTTCAGGATCTAGAACATCACTGACATACGTTACAATCCCTTTTATTGGTGCGATTTCGTCATTCTCAACCTTGATATCTACTTGTTTCCCTACGTAAAAAGCCGAAAGATCTTTTTCATAGACCGTTGCGACCACAACTTTTTTATGAGGATTAGCAATCTTTATGAGAGTTTGCGCGGCATCATTGGTTACTTTTTCTCCCAAATGGGTCCCTATTTCATAGACAACACCATTAATGGGAGAATGGAGGGTTAATGTTTGATCCGATGAAGCACCGTAATAGTTTAGTTTTTGGGAAAACCCTTTTTCCATCGCTTGGGCTTGCTGGAAATTGCTTTGCGACAACGCAAGATCATTGGCCGTAATGGCGCCGAGCTTGAACAGTTCTTGGTTCATAGCGTATACATGTTTAGCTTGTGCATAGGCGGCTTTTGCCGATAGGTGATCACTTTGCACATCACTTACGTCAGAAGATCGAATGGTGATTAACGGGGAATTGAGGGATATCTTATCGCCGATTGTGACGTGAATTTTATTGATGGTTCCGGTAACAGGTGCGGTGATTGATACAATCCCATCAGGAGATGGTTGGATTGATGCTATTGCCGATATCTGTGTGCTAAAAGTCCCGTACAGGGGTAAAACCGTGGTAATGGTTGGTAAGAGAGTTTTGGCTACTTCTTGAGAGCCAGATTGGTGCTCTTTGTCACAACCGGTGAGTAAAAGCAAAGCAACGGTAAGTGAAAGAGTAAAAAGTGGAAAACGCATTAATGTCCTTTTGAATCAATAAGAGGTAGACCTGAATTGAGTTTCAGATGTTGTGTGGCGATGTGTAAATCAATAATTGCGTGGGTCATATTTTTTTGATACTCACGATAGCTTTTTTGCGCATCAAGAAGTTCGAGAACTGAAATTCCTTTGAGAGCAAATATTTTTTCTTGTTTTTCTTTAAGCTCTTTGGCTGCATTAAATCCCTCGCTCATCGCTTTGTAAACGTTTTGACGAGATCGGGTAGCTTCATAGCTTTGGATAATGTCAGCTTTTGCCATCCGAAGTGTTTTATCATAAAGGCTGGAAGCTTGAAGGGTACTAATACGGGCTTTTTCAATATCTCCTTCATTTCTGTCGTAAATGGGAAGGGGCATAGATACGTTAAATCCTGCTAACGGTTCATAATAAGGACCGAAACTTGCATATTCGGCACCGACCGATACATTGGGAACTCCGTTGGCTTTTTCAAGGTTTAACGAAGCATCGGCAACGGCAAGGTTTTGTTTAGCCGCTTTGCAATCAGGGCGTTCAGCAGTTTTTGCCAAAAATTCCTCAAGCGAGGGGATCACGGAGGGAGGATCAATTGGTGCAGTTGCGGTAATATCCGAAGATGGAAGTGCGAGCATTGATGCTAGTGTTTCACGATCTTGGACTAATGCCAGGCGGCTATTTTCTATCTCTTTGGTGTAGTCAATTTGTTGCAGCAAAATTTTTTGATAATCAATGAGAGAGAGGAATCCGTTATCGAGTTTCGTTTTTGCGATAGTGACGATACTGGTGTACGCTTTACTATTTTCTTGCGCATTAGCAAGATCGGCTTGATCGCTCAATACTGTGTAATAGGTATCAATTAAGGTGATAAGCTGCTCTCTGACCGTTTCATCATAGATCAAATCACTGAAGGTGATCGAATGTATTGCCATATCAATCCGTCGATCTCGTTTGCCTGCTGTCTCGATTGGATGTGTCAGTAAAAGGGTGAGTTGTGCATCAGATCCTCGTGCAGTGGCGTTGAAATGATTATTGAGATCCATAAATTCGTAGGAGCCTAGCAGGATAGGGTTGGGGCGTTCTTTTGCAGTGATCAGGTCTGCACGGGATTTTTGGGCACTGTGTCGAGCAATTTGAAGATCATAATTGTGTTCTACAAATTGCTTCATGGCTCCATCTATGGAGAGGGAAGCTCCAAATAGGTGCGGAACCAAAAGCAGCAGTACACTGTATCGAGACATACGCAAATGTGATCCTTATTTATATATTATCTAGGCAAATTTTAGCGAAAAAGTGTGAATTTTGTGTGAAGTACTTAATCTGCTTTAGTATTTATAAGTGACAAACCTGAATAGAGTTTTAGATATTGTGTGGCGATGTGTAAATCAATAATTGCGTGGGTCATATTTTTTTGATACTCACGATAGCTTTTTTGTGCATCAAGAAGTTCGAGAACCGAGATTCCTTTGAGAGAAAAGATTTTTTCTTGCTTCTCTTTGAGCTTTTTTGCTGATTCAAATCCGTGCTGCATAGAAGTATAGATAGACTGTTGAGATTGATACTGAATAAATGATTGTCGAATTTCCGAAGCAGCTTGCTGTAGAATTTTTGATTGTTGAGTCGATGCTTGAAGTGCTGTAATTCGTGATCTTTGGATAGCTCCTTCGTTACGATCGTAAATGGGCAAAGGGATTGCCGCACTTATCCCGACAAGAGGTCCTCCATAGGTTGGAGCGTAATTCTCTGTTTCTATTCCAACGGTAATATCGGGGATAGCATTAGCCTTTTCAAGTTCAACGGAAGCATTGGATACTTTGATATTTTGTTGTGCTGCCAAACAGTCTGGTCTATTCTGTTGTGCATATGAAATGAGCTCATTTACTGATTTTAAGAAAGGTTCCGGTGAAACTATAGAGGGCATACTTACATCATCGGTTTTCATGGAAAGTAATAATGCAAGGGCTTCTGTATCGGCAGATAGTGAAGCATTATTGGATTTCACTTCTTTATCATAATCGATTATTTGTAATTGAAGTTTTTCCAAGTCAATTTCACTTAAAAAACCATGATTATATTTGGCTTGAGCAATAGCGAGTAGATCTTCAAAATCACGATGGTTGGCGATCGCATTCCTTAAATCAGCTTCATCTGCTTGTACCTGATAATATGCATCAATTAAGGTAAAAAGTTGTTCTCTTTTTGTTTCGTCAAACAGGTTATTGGCGTATACGATACTTGCATTCGCAGTCTCGATTCTGCGGTCTCTTTTTCCCCCGAGTTCAATCGGATGGTCAATATGAACAGTTGCTAATGCAGAAGCAGAATCGGATACATCATGGAAATGATGTTTAACATCCCAATAGTCGTATGATCCGGAGAGTACAGGATTTGGACGACGTTGTGCCGTTGTCAAATCTGCTTTTGATTTATCGGCTTCTTGGTGTGCGATTTGAAGATCATAATTATGTTCTATGAAGTATTCAACAGCAGTATTAAAGCTCAGCGAATCTCCAAAAGCAGGAAAAATCGAAATAAGTAAGAATCCGATAGAGTGAAAAATACGCAAATATTGCCTTTTGAAAATTTTTAGATATAAAGGTGTGAATTGTAGCAAGATAAAGTGAAGTTTGTGTGAAGTTAAATGCGTTGTTTTGTTGAACCTTGATTGCTTTTGACTCAACCTTTGTGCTATAATTTTATCAATACAAATAAGTTACATACTATAGGAATTATAAATGTCAAAAAGTTTATACACTACTCTCGAAATTGCTCCCGGTGCAAGTGAAACTGAAATTAAAAAGGCATATCGTAAGCTTGCGCGCCAATACCATCCTGATGTCAATAAAGACCCTGCAGCTGAAGAAAAATTCAAAGAGATTAATGCGGCGTATGAAGTGCTCAGTGATAAAGAAAAACGTGCCAAATACGATCAGTACGGGGATTCGATGTTCGGCGGACAAAATTTCCATGATTTCTCACGGGCGCAGGGCGGTAACGTCGATTTAGATGAGATTTTACGCAGTATGTTCGGTCAAGGCGGCGGTGGATTTAGTGGCGGAGGCTTCGGAGGAGGCGGGTTTGGCGGTGGCTTTGGCGGCGCGATGAACCTTGATATTGATGCCAATGTTACCGTCCCTTTTGCTGTGGCTGTTTTGGGTGGTAAACATACGATTAGTCTTTCGGGTGAGAGTTTTGATATCAAAATTCCCGCAGGTATTAAAAGCGGTGAAAAACTTCGTGTGCGAGGAAAAGGGAAGCGTCACGGTGCTCAATCGGGTGACTTGTACCTACGTATCGATATTTCTGCTAACTCTGAGTATGAGCGCGAGGGGGATAATCTTGTGAAAACGTTTACTGTCCCTTTGTATGCGGCATTGTTCGGTGGTAAAGTGGCGGTTCAAACGTTGGAAAAAGAGGTAACCCTCAAAGTGCCTGAAAATACCAAAAATGGTCAGCGTTTTCGTCTCAAAGAGATGGGGGTGATGAACCGCCAAAGTGGGGTTCGTGGAGATTTATACCTTAAAGCCAATATTGTGTTGCCAGCCGTAGATAAAATCGATGCTGATTTGGTCGACATGATGAAAAAAACACTTCCGCAGGAGTAGGGGTATGCACCATTTTGATGAACCCGTATACATGATTAGTATCGTGGCAAAAATTTTGGATATTCACCCTCAGACGTTGCGCCAGTATGAGAGAGAAAATCTTATAGCCCCTTCACGTTCTGATGGGCGGATACGCCTCTATTCTCAGCGTGATATTGAGAAAATTAAAACCATCTTGCGTCTTACGCGTGAAGTGGGGGTGAACCTCGCAGGGGTGGATGTGGTTATGCGTCTTAAAGAAAAGATGGAAATGATGGAACAAGAGATGATGGAGTTACGAGCGGAAATAACTCGAATGCGTTGCAGCAGTGGAGTTCCTCCTGAAAAATCATTGGTAACTACACGCAGTGTTTATGAAATGGTAATTTTTGAAGATGATATTCTTAAGTAATGGCAATCCATCCTATTATTCATGAAAGCTGGAAAGAAGTTTTAAAAAATGAGTTTAGCAACTCCTATATGGAAGTGTTAAAAGCTTTTTTGGTGGAAGAAAAAAAGAACCATACGATTTTTCCTCAAGGTAAATATATTTTTAACGCGTTCAATTCTTCCCCTTTTGAATCGGTTAAAGTGGTTATTTTGGGACAAGATCCTTACCACGGCATGGGTCAAGCGCATGGGTTGTCCTTTTCAGTTCAATCAGGTGTTCCTCTTCCCCCCTCTCTCCAAAATATTTTCAAAGAGTTAGTAGATGACATCGGATGCCCATCTCCAAGAAGCGGTGATTTGAGTCATTGGGCACAGCAGGGGGTATTGTTGCTCAATACACTTTTAACGGTTCGGCAAGGGGAACCATTTTCGCATAAAGATCGCGGATGGGAGCGGTTTACCGATCAGGTAATCCGTACACTCAGTGAGCAGAAAGAGCATATTGTTTTTATCCTCTGGGGTGCTCCTGCGGGGAAAAAAAGTATTTTGATTGATGAGACAAAGCATCTGGTTCTAAAATCCCCTCACCCCTCACCCCTATCTTCTTACAGAGGCTTTTTTGGTTCCAAGCCGTTTAGCAAAACCAATAGGTATCTGCTAGAGAAGGGGCTTGCTCCGATCGAGTGGTGTAGTCCTAGCGAACGTTGAACTTTGCAAATATGGGTAGGTGATCAGAATATCCTTCACCCAAATGGTGCTTAGGAAATTTTCGTGATTGTTGCCAACGATACGGTTTTCCCTTGTCGAAAAGATAGGGCGCTTCAAATTTTTCAAAACTTCCTTGGACATATTCAACTCCTTTTCCATCGGCAAGTGAGGGAGAGATTATCATATTGTCGAGTGCTTCATGCCCACCTCTGTACTCATGACTCCAGCGTTGCTCTTGTGGGAGTTCATACCATAGATTATAGGTACAGTCATCACAGTTTTTGAGGCTGCTTATGAGGATGGGATTGCCCTCTTCATCAATGGTTTTAAGGATATGGTTAATTCCTGTAATCCCATCGGTGTCATTATGTTTTCTACTCTTTACAAACGTTCGATACTCTTCATAATGGGAGTTGAAATCACCCAGTAATACATACGGTTCATCTTTGTCCAGCTCATCAAGTCGTTTTTTTAGCACTTTTGCACTTTGAACCCGCATGCTCTCAGGACCGCTTTTGGACTTCCAATGGTTGACAAAAATACGAAGAGTTTTGCCATTAATATTGAGTTTTGTTTCAAGAATATCTCTAAACTCACGGCTCGCACTTACGGGATGACTGAGGGCACTTATAATGGGATATTTACTGAGGAGAGCAACTGAAACACTCGTATTTTTGGTTCGTGAAAAAGCATAATGGGGGTAATAAATCCCTTGACGGTTAAGTTCGGCTTTGAGTTCTTTGAGGACGGTTTCGGATTCAATCTCTTGCAGACCTATGACATCAGCACCCATATCTTTGATGACTTGTGCAGTATTGCGCAATTTAATCCGATGCATCTCCTCAGTCCATCCCCATGATGTATTGGGGATGTATTGCTCATATTCTGTTCCATCATCGTTCATATCAAACAAATTTTCAACGTTATAGGTTGCTATTTTCACTTCCGTTCCTCCCAAAAATGTTAAGGTGATGAGTAACAGCCAAAAAACTTTCACTCCTCTATGCCATTTAGACGTAATAGATTTTTGGTTTCACATTCACGCCCCATCATCTCCACAAAAAGCTCTTGCATACTTTGACTCCCCCCTTTTCCAAGGACGACTTCTTTGTATTTTTGGGCGAGGCTGGAACCAAAAATTTCCTCATCCACAATGGCATAATACGCATCAGCACTAAGGACTTCTGCCCACTTGTAGCTGTAATACCCCGCACTGTATCCACCGCTGAAGATATGACTAAAGCCGTTTTGAAATTTATTGTAGGCAGGCGGTTTTATGAGAGATGTTCGTTCTCTGATGGAATCAAGGAGGGATTGAATTTCATCTCCTTGATAGAGTTTTGAGTGAAGCTCTAAATCAAAAAGGGAAAACTCTAACTGACGAAGCATAAAGAGGGCACTTTGGAAATTTTTGGCACGAATGAGTTTGGCAATCATCTCATCACTGAGGACTTCACCGCTTTGGTGATGTTTGGCAAATAGTTTGAGTACTTTTGGCTCGTAGGCAAAGTTTTCGAGAAATTGAGAAGGAAATTCGACAGCATCCCATTCGACACCATTAACACCGCTTACTCCGTGTTCGCGTACTTTGCTTAGAATATGATGAAGGGTATGCCCCATCTCGTGAAAGAGGGTAACGACATCATCGTGTCGCAGTAGTGAGGGAGAGGTTGGGCTTGAGGGGGGGAAATTACAAACAACAAAGGCACTAGGGAGATAGGTCTCTCCTGTAGTATCTTCACAATGGGTTTGAAAGTTGTGCATCCATGCTCCGCCGCGTTTGTTCTTACGGGCTTCAAGATCGAAATAGATTCGTGCACGCAGTACGTTATCATCATAGACATCATAAGCGCTCGCTTTTTCGTCCCAAAGGGGTGCTTGGACATTTACAAATGAAATCCCAAATATTTGGTGTAAAAAATCAAACATTCCGTTAATGACGCTGTTTTGTTCAAAGTAGGGACGATACTCTTCCTCATCAATATCGTACTGCGCTTTTTTAAGAATTTCACCGTAGTAAGCAGTATCATAGCTTTTGAGGTCGATTCCTTTTGCAATACTGCGAAGTTCATCCACTTCACGTTTGGCTTGTGCATGAGAGGTGAGGGCGAGGTCGTTTAAAAATTTCAAAACACTTTTGGTGTTAGGTGCCATTTTGGAAGCGAGTGAGTACTGGGCATAGCTTTCAAAGCCTAAAAGTTGTGCCATCTCTTGACGAAGTGCCATCAATTCATCAATAATTTCACCGTTTTGAGGGGCTCGTGTGGTATACGCTTTGTAAAGTTCTTCACGGATAGAGCGATTTTGTCCATACGTCATATATGAAATATAAGAAGGCATTTGGAGGGTGAAGCGATATTTTGTAACTCCCTCTTCCTCAAAACGGGCATCTTCTAAATCTCCGGCAGGAATTCCGACAATATCGGCGGGATCTGTGATGATTTTTTCATACGCATTGGTAGCATCCAAAATATTTTGAGAAAAGTCATTGGTTAATGTACTTTTACGAAGATTAATTTGTGCCAAACGCTCTTTGGATACATCATCCAAATGGGCACCTGCTAGTTCAAAGTGGAGGATATTGAGATCCAAAATTCGTTGTTGTTCCAGATTTAAAGAGCTATATTCATTCTCTTTAACTTCTTTAAAAGCATCATAAATGGCAAGATTTTGCCCTATAAAGGTCGAATAATCGGTAAGTATCGGGAGTGCATCCGCATACACTTTTTGAGAAAGCTCAGAATTATTAACCGCATTGATATGCGAAAGAGGGGTAAATAAAAGCTCCATTTCCTCTTCCATAAAATCAAACGGACGGACGAAATTGGCGTAGGTTTTATCGTTAATATCGAGTAGAGCGGCGATAGTTTTATGGTTTTTTTTGATAAGAGTATTTAAATCATCCGCAAATGTTTCTAAATTGAGGCTAAAATCACTAAAAGGCTGCATGGGTTCTCCTGTAAAAGTATGTTATTGTAGTGAACTATTTTGAAATGTACTCTATAATATGGCAATTTGTCATAATAAGGATATTTATGGGCTCAAAAGCCAAGCTGTTATTTCGGTATATTTTTGTGGGGGCGTTATCATTATTTCCTCTTATTTTAGTATTGACCGTTGTTAATTATTTGAAAAATCTAGGAGTTAGCGCTTATTTCTCTTTGCACAATTATACGAACTCCTTTGGGATAACTATGACGCTTATGGTTGGGGTGATTGGAGTTTTTGCACTGCTTGGCTTTTCGATTGAAAAATACGGACGCTCTATTTTTGTCTCGATGATTGACAGTACTTTTGAGAAAATCCCTGCGATTCGCTCCGTCTATTCGGTTTCAAAAAAACTCGCTTCAATGCTATCAGGAGGAGAAGACGGGACAAAAAAAGAGGTTGTTTTGGTTGAATATCCCAAAGAAAATGTTTGGGTACCTGCCTATTTGCTAAACCGTCACGAAAATATTTGCGTACTGTTTATCCCGACATCTCCAAATCCTACGAGCGGTTATACGGTGCTTGTGGATGAAGTAATGATTAAAAAAACAACCCTTACACTTCAAGAAGCATCCTCGTTTATCATCAGTATGGGAGCTGATTTCCCCCAAAAAGAGGAAGTATCACGACTTATTCAAACTCATCAAATTTAGGCTCAAGCGCTTTGAAGTTATCAATAAGATTTTTTTGATACTTGGGGGCGAGTGTATACAGCGCTTCCAATGTATGCTCGCCATCTTCTTGTGTCAAGGAAGTATCGATAATAACGTAGGAGAGATAGACACTGTTTTGATCGATTGCGAGGCGTAGATTTTCCAAAGCACCATTTTCATTCAGTAAAAAGTCGTATAAATTATCAATATTTTCTTGCGGTATTCGACACACTGCACATTCTGCGATAACTACTCCATTATCATAATAATTGATGTCAAAACGGGAAGTTCCCGATTCAAATCGCCAACTTCGCTGGCTGCGTCTGGAGAGGGTGACATTAATCTCCAGTTTTCCCAGTATTTTTTCGAGCAAAGCAACAACCCCTGATGGTTTGTATCCTTCCCGACGACGTTTGGCAACATCGAGTTTGATACCGCATTTTGGGCAATAATCATTCAGGATGGAGGGTTCTCGGATTAAATTTTTACACGATACGCAACGGAGTATATCGATTGCATCAAGAGCCAAAAAGCCATCCAATGCTTCTTGGAGAAGATAATAGGGGAGGGCAAATCCTAGGTTATTGGAATTTTGGATGATAAAGGTATTGACCCCGATTACTTCACCCTCTTCGTTTAACAAAGGTCCTCCACTGTTTCCGGGATTGATGGCCGCGTCGAACTGGATATATTCTACTTCACCTTGGAGTCGTATCGCTTTGGAGATGATTCCCTCAGTTGTGGAGTAGTTCAGCCCGTATGGATGGCCGATAGCCATAACGGTGTCCCCATCGTTGATGGAGCTGCTACAAAGCCTTAGGGGATGATTTGGGAGAAGAGGCTCAGGGGAGCGGATAAATGCCAAATCATATCCCGCATCATCATAGACAACGTGTCCAATTGTTCGCGGAAGTGTTTTTGTGCTGATGATTACCTCTTTTAACCCCCCTACGACGTGAGAGTTGGTAATAATCAAATCACCGATAATAAAACCGCTACCTGTCGCGTAGGGAGTCATAATTTGCACGATACTTTCGATAGAGGTTTCCAGTGTTTTTTGGGTGAGCTGTTTCATTCTCTAAAGTTCCTGATAATCAAGATTTTTGAGCTGGAGATAGAAGCTTTGGCTAAAGTGGTCAAGATCGCTGTAGTTGAGCTCATTGGCAAAGTTGCGAAGATTTTTGTAACGATTTTGATAGGGAGCTATCGCAGCATCAATGGCATCGTCGATCGATTTTCTTTGAAATACTTTTGTAGAACTGTCGTAGAGTTTAATTTCCCCTTCAGCAGCGAAAAAATCCGAAGCATAGATTTGGACATGAAGATGCAGTAATGCTCGCAGTGAGGGGTGGATTCCGTAGTTGAAGAGAATATAAAGGGCAACGTAGCGGTAAATGGTGGTAATGACGTAGTTGATATGATTATTTTTGTACCAACGTACTTTGGCTAAAGATTCGTCGATGAATTCTGCAATGTCATCGTGCATCGCCTGATCAAATGGTGAAAAGGTAGTAGGAGCGCTGTAAAATTGGCTTGAAAATGTCTCAAAACTCATGGCTTCAAGTTCGTCAAGATAGCTCTCTAAATCGCTATTCTTATCTTGTGTGAGTTTCTCATCTTCCATAAAATAGACATTTATTTTTTCATTGATATCTTTTGCCATTTTTTTATGGGGAATGAGGAGATAATCGATTTGAAGTAATAATGCGAGATAGCTAAAGGATGCCATACCATTGTTATCGTTGGAGAGTAACCCGACTAAACTTGATTTAGTTGCACTTATCCATTCGTGCATGGTGTCGCAATAGCGGTGAAGTTTAGGGAGGTTAAGCGGTGTAAGATGATCGTATTCCAGTAGTGCCGATGCCTCAAATTCACTGGCGATAAACTCTTTTTCAAAATCAGCATTAAGGGCAAGTTCTCGTAAGGGGAAAAAGATTTTTTGCGGGGTGATAGTAGTATTACGAAACTTGATACCCAGAGTGATTATATTGTCATTTTGGCTAAAATGACAATACGTGAGTTGAAAATTTCGTTCCAAAAAGCGCCGTTTCATCGCAACATGAAGTACGGATGCCTGAGCAATTTGGGCATACGCTTTAAATTCCTTCTCGGTTACTTGACCATGAATAAGGGCACTTCCTTGCATCAGTTTAAATGTAATTGTGTCGGAGTTGATGTTGAGTTCTAAGTGTTTTGGGTCATCAGCGTGTTGAAGTGATTCCAAAAAGTAGCGATAGCCCAAGAGTATATCGTTAGCACTAAATGCGGTTGCAGATAAATCAAAGAGCTCTTGTTCTTTTGGATTGGGAAGGGCATGGATACTTCTGCCATAATGGGGGGTTGTCGGTGCTTTTATCGAGCTCCACCATTTCTCAAAAAAAGTCAAAAGTTTCACAGATTTCCTTTGTCAGGTAAAATCAAATCTTAGTCAAAGCAACCTTAAAGCGACAATAAAGTACAATACTCCCAATAATGACGAGGGGGTTGTATGGGTTATAAACGTGTTTTAGTAAAGTTCTCAGGTGAGGCTTTAGCCGGTGAAAACGGTCACGGTATCGATACAAAAATCCTTAAGTTTATTGCAACTGAGATTAAAACTCTTATTGATGCAGGTATTGAAGTCGGTATCGTTATCGGCGGCGGCAATATCATTCGTGGTGTGACTGCGGCGCAAGACGGAATTATCCGTCGAACGTCTGGGGATTACATGGGGATGCTTGCAACGGTCATCAATGCAATCGCAATTCAAGAAGCGTGTGAGCATGAGGGGATGTTAGTTCGTGTCCAAAGTGCCATTAAAATGGAGCAAATTGCGGAAGCGTTTATCGTTCGCCGTGCTATGCGCCATTTGGAGCGTGGACGTGTTGTCGTATTCGCGGCAGGGACAGGTAACCCTTTCTTTACAACTGATACAGCGGCAACGCTTCGTGCGGTTGAAATCGGAGCAGAAGTCATTATCAAAGCGACGAAAGTAGATGGTGTATACGACAAAGATCCGAAGAAATTTGCCGATGCAATCAAGCTTCCGACCCTTGGGTATGAGCAAGCGCTCCAGGATCATATCAAGGTAATGGATGATACCTCTATTGCTTTGGCAAAAGAGAACAAGCTTCCGATTATCGTGTGTGATATGTTCACTCCGGGTAATCTTTTGAGTATTATTCAGGGCAATTTAGAAAACTGCTCTATCGTAAAATAAATTTTAGACATAAGGATACTAAATGAGACTTGAACAATTAACTGCAAAAGCATTAGAAACCGCGAATATTGATCGTTATCAGTTGGCATTAGCCGTAGCAAAACGCTCAGAGCAACTTCAAAACGGTGCATCAACGAAGCTTAATGTGGATTTGAAAAAAGCAAAAGCTGCTGACGTTGCTTTGATGGAAATTGCTGAAGGGCACATTACCATCAAAGGTTTCGTAGACAAAGCATAATTTCCTCACAAAGTCACATCATTGAGCCAGATAGATATTGAAAACATCAAAAAAATCAATGATGTTGAAAGTGCTGTTACGTACCTTCGTTCTCGTATTCCCTCTTCACCCCTTCTTGAACAAGCCTTTACTCTAGCCTCTGATGCCCACGCGGGCCAGTGTCGTAAAAGTGGCGAGCCTTATATCGTTCATCCTATTTTAGTTGCCAGTATTGTTGCTGAACTCACCGGTGATGAAGCGATGGTGATTGCGGCACTCTTGCATGATGTGGTCGAAGATACGATTATTACTATTGAAGAGATAGGCTTTGATTATGGAGCTGATGTTGCCCATTTGGTTGAGGGATTGACAAAAATAGATATGATTCGCGATGCGGAACTTATCCCTTCTCACTCTGATCAAAAACTGGTTGTTTCCGCCCTTACGTTTCGTAAAATGCTTCTTGCCTCCATCGAAGATGTTCGTGTATTAGTCGTCAAACTGTGCGATAGACTTCACAATATGCTCACTCTTGATGCCCTGACACCTGCTAAACAGCACCGAATTGCAGAAGAGACATTGGTTGTTTACGCTCCTATTGCTCACCGATTAGGAATCTCTTTTCTTAAAAACCTTTTGGAAGATTTGAGTTTTAAATACCTTTTTACTGAAGATAATCTTGCTATTGAGAGCTATTTAGCCGAAAACTTTCGCTCGATCAATGAGCGATTGAGTGATTTTTGTGAAAAATTAACCCAAATTTTACTCTCCAATGGGATGTGTCAAGACGATTTTGAGATTTTGAGCCGTGTAAAACATGATTATTCAATTTATCTGAAAATGCAGCGTAAGGGGATCAGTATTGATGAAATCCTTGATCTTTTGGCCGTTCGTATTTTGGTCAAAAATCCGATTGACTGTTATAAAGTTTTGGGGATGGTGCATCTTAACTTTCAGCCTTTGAGTGCACGGTTCAAAGATTATATCGCTATCCCAAAAGAGAACGGCTATCAGACGCTTCATACCACAGTATTTGATGAGAGTGCTATTTTTGAAGTTCAGATTCGCACTATTGAGATGCATGCGACGGCAGAACTTGGTGTTGCGGCGCACTGGAAATACAAAAGCGGCGGAAACAATGCCATCAGCCTTGATTGGCTTCATAATCTTCAATATCAAAATGAATCCGTTGAAGCTTTTTATGAGTTGATTAAAAACGATCTGTACAGCGAAGATATAACGGTTTTTTCTCCCAAAGGAAAAGCATTTACCCTCCCGCGTGGAGCAGTGGCGCTTGATTTTGCGTACGCCATTCATTCCGAAGTCGGAGACAGTGCTGAGGGGGGGATGATTAATAAAGAAAAAGCGAGCCTCCTCTCAGAGCTTCATAACGGTGATGTTGTCCGGATTATCACGGCTCCTGATAGAAAAAAAATCACACGATGTACATGGATTGATACGGTGAAAACCTCACGAGCAAAATCGAGTATGCGTGCCAATTGTAATGGGCGTATACGTGCGGTAGATCATGAGAGTGGAGTGAATATTCTTTCAACGGTTCTCCGTTTGGCGCCGGATAAAGTGCACGAAGTTTTAGAAAAAGTAGAGCTTTCAGAGCAATGGTATCGTATCCCTCGTGAGCTTGATTTTTTCAAAGAGGTCCTCAATCGCATTAAAGAAGCGATGCAAGAAAGCAGCCGTTTCGGAGGATTTTGGACACGAGATCGTTTCAAATTAAAACCTTTTCTTTTTAGCTCTATTGAGGTACTTTCAAATCAAAATATTTCGGATGCAGTCTTTGATTATTGCTGTCATCCAAAATCGGGTGATGAAATCGTGGCGTTTTTGCAAGAGGGGAAAGCACATATTCATCACAAGATGTGCAAGCATGCAAGTTCAATGATTGATGAGCATCAGCCGATGGTATTTGTGCAGTGGAAACAGCAACATTTCAGTCGTTATCATCTGATTATCAGTATGGCAAATGCGAAAGGCTCGCTTGCTGATTTGCTCACCTATATGGCAAAAATGGGGGCTGATATTGAGAGTATTGAACTGGGAAAAGCAAAATCAGAGCATACCCAATATTGCGAAATGGAGTTTCAAACGTTGGAGCGTGATCTGAACCGATTGCGTTCAAAGCTCGATAAAAAAGGGAAAATAATACAATTTTTTCGGACCGATGACGCGTACCGAAGCCAAGGATAAAAAATGATACAGCTAAAAATAAATGAAGCATTAGAAGAGATTAAACGAGGGACGTCTGAAATTATCGACGAAGCACGGATTGAGACCCTTCTCAAAAACTATTTTGAAAAAGGGGAAACCTATACCGTCAAAGCGGGCTTCGATCCTACTGCACCTGATTTGCATTTGGGACATACGGTATTGCTTCAAAAGTTGGCTATATTTCAAAAGTATGGCGCCCATATTCAGTTTTTGATTGGGGATTTTACGGCTCAAATCGGCGATCCTACAGGTAAAAGTGAAACTCGTAAAAAATTGTTTCCAGCACAGATAGAAGAAAATGCGCAAAGTTATAAGAATCAAGTATTTAAAATTCTTGATTCTGAAAAAACGACCGTTGTATTCAATGCTGATTGGATCAATCTGCTTGGGGCAGCTGGGATGTTGGAACTTACTACGACGTTTAATGTGGCGCGTATGTTGGAGCGTGATGATTTTGATAAGCGGCATAAAGCGGGAATCTCTATTTCAATTAGCGAATTTTTGTATCCTCTTCTCCAAGGCTATGACAGTGTTCATCTCAAAAGTGATATTGAAATCGGAGGGACGGATCAGAAGTTTAATCTTTTGATGGGACGTCATCTTCAGAGAGCATATCAAGTGGGTAAAGAGCAAGCTGTATTAATGATGCCGATTCTCGAAGGGCTTGACGGGGTTCAAAAAATGTCCAAGAGCTTGGGTAATTATATCGCAGTTGCAGATGAGCCCAATGAAATGTACGGAAAAATATTAAGCATCAGTGATACGTTGATGTGGCGCTATTATGAGCTTCTAAGTACCCTTAGTTTGAGCGAGATTGAAGCGTTAAAAGTTGGGATAGAGGATGGTTCTCTCCATCCGAAAAAAGTAAAAGAGGCATTGGCGCTTGAGATTACGGCTCGCTTTCATACTACTGCCCAAGCGGTAAGTGCAGGGGAAGAATTTCAGCGTGTTCATGCTCAAAGTGAAATTCCTACCGAGATGGATGAATACAGTTTTGAGGGGACAATTTGGATTGCAAAAGTACTGGTTGATTGTCTGTTAAGTCCATCTACCTCACAAGCACGGCGCGACATTAAGCAAGGCTCTGTTAAAATTAACCAAGATAAAGTAGACGATGAGCAGTTACAATTACAAGCAGGCGAGTATGTCGTACAAATCGGCAAACGAAAATTTGCCAGAATAAAGGTATCCTAATGAGTTTTAAACCACTTCAAATCGGTAAATATACTATCCCAGTTCCCATCGTTCAAGGTGGTATGGGTGTAGGAATCAGTTGGGATAGATTGGCTGGTAATGTGTCGCTTGAGGGCGGGCTTGGCGTTATTAGTTCTGTAGGAACAGGGAATTATGGCGATAAGAGCTATTCAGACAAGCTCATCGCAGGTCGCCCGTTGGAAGCAGAAAATTTTTATTCCAGAAAAGGGCTTATCGCTATTTTCGAAAATGCTCGTAAAATTTGTGGTGATGCTCCATTAGCATGTAATGTTTTGTACGCGATTAATGATTATGGTCGTGTGGTCACTGATGCGTGTGAAGCGGGTGCAAATATCATCATTACCGGTGCAGGATTGCCAACCAATATGCCTGAATTTACAGCGGATTATCCCGATGTTGCACTCGTTCCGATTATTTCATCTCCTAAAGCGCTCTCTATTATTTGTAAACGATGGCAAAAACGGTATAACCGACTTCCTGATGCGGTCATTTTAGAAGGACCTAAAAGCGGCGGACATCAAGGATTTACCTATGAGCAATGCGCTATGGATGAATATCAGCTTGAAAACCTTGTCCGTCCGGTTGTTGAAGAAGCGGCTTTATGGGGCAATATTCCTGTTATTGCTGCAGGCGGTGTGTGGAACAAAGATGATATTGATGAGATGATGGCACTTGGGGCTCAGGGCGTACAGATGGGGACTCGTTTTATCGGGACATTTGAGTGTGATGCTCATGAAAACTTTAAACAAGTTCTTCTTGATGCTAAAGAAGAGGATATTACGTTGATGAAGTCTCCTGTAGGGTATCCTGCCCGTGGTGTTCGTACCAACTTACATGGTCTCATTGATACCCGCACGGGACCTGCTATCAAATGTATTTCAAACTGTGTTGCCCCCTGCCATCGAGGTGTTGAAGCAAAAGAGGTCGGTTTTTGTATTGCCGATCGTCTTAGTGATGCCTATTTTGGAAATTTAGATTTTGGTCTTTTCTTTTCGGGAACGAATGGTTACCGTATTGATAAGATAATCTCCGTCAAAGAGTTGATGGAAAAGTTGACTCAGGGTGAATAATACGGTATGTTAGGGCGAATTACTTTTTTCTTACTGCTTTCATTATCTGTTTTGCTAGGAGCAACAGATGATAGTGTACGGTTAGATGGTGCTAAAAAAGCATTGTCCAGTAACGATGAAATTGAGCAATTTCGGGGATACAATGAGTGTAAAACCCTTTATCTCAGAGCAACTCAAACCAAAAACAGTGTTATGGAAAAAGAAGCTTTAGAGGGGATAATCATGGGGGGTGAACTCCTAAGAATTGATGTTAGCAAGTATAAAGCTGAGTTGGCTCGTCTTTCTCCTCCTGTTGTTACTGAACCCTCTTCTTCTATTGCTACGGCTGTTGCGCCAGCGATAGTCAAGCCACAAGAAGCAGCTCCAAAAGCGCTTGTTTTTCCCAAAGAATATCTTAAAACTTCTTTGCCATTTCCCAGTACTCCGGCTGTAAATTTTTTGACTCCCACAAAAGAAGAATTAATTAAAAAACCTGAAAGTCTTAGAGCAGCCAGTGAAGTAGATCTTTTAAAGCACCATCGTTTGGTGGATGCTCAATGGAAAGATACTGGAATAGAGTTAACTTTTGATACAAAAGTAGACACCAATGAAATCCATCTTTCTAAAATAATTGAGTCAGATAAACAACGTTTTCGCTATATTATTGATATTGACGGTGGAGCATTGTCCCAAACCAAAACAGTTGAGCACAGTTCAATCCAAAAAATACGTTTAGCGCAATATGATGCCAAAACCCTTCGAGTGGTTATTGAACACAACGAAGCTATTGCGATAAAGCCAATTATCAAAGCTCAATCGGTGTATATTGATCTTGCATTACCATCGCTAAAGGGAACCACCCCTGCGCTGGCTACGCTGATGGTACAGCCTCCTATTCTTCTTCAAGAGCCTCCTTTAGTTGCTGCTTTGCCTCCATTATTAAATGTCACTCCTCGTGATCGGAGTAAAAAAGTGATTGTTATTGATCCAGGGCATGGAGGAAAAGACAGCGGAGCTACGGGCAATGGGTATATGGAAAAAGATATCGTATTGCAAGTGGGTCTTCAACTCGCTGAACAATTACGCTCAATGGGATATACGGTGTATATGACGCGTTCCAATGATACGTTTATTGAGCTCAAAGATCGGACAAAATTTGCAAACGATAAATTAGCGGATCTTTTTTTATCGGTTCATGCCAATGCTATACCAAAAGGTTCGGATGCTAATGCTGCATACGGAATTGAGACCTATTTTCTCTCCCCAGGGCGAAGCGAGCGAGCGATGCGTGTTGCTGCTTTGGAAAACTCTGAAGATATGAGTGAGATGGGAGCGTATGGAAAACTTAGTTTCTTGAGCGTTTTAAACAGTGAGAAAATTATTGCTTCCAACAAGCTTGCGATTGATATACAAAAAGGTGTTTTGAATAATCTGCGGAAGCAATATCCCAATGTCAAAGACAATGGTGCACGAGAAGCTCCTTTTTGGGTATTGGTGGGGGCGCAAATGCCTGCAATTTTGTTAGAAACAGGCTACATTAGTAATCCGGAAGAGTCTTCTCGTATTGCAGACCCAAAATATCAGAAATGGATGGTAGAGGGGATGATGGATGGGGTGAAACATTATTTTGCCAATAATCCATAACCCGAAGTACTCTATAGGTAGATATATAATAGTTAAATTATAATTATTTACAATAAGAGAGATGCTAATATGTATTTGTTTTTTGCTATATTGAATTTTACGCTCTCTGGTGCTATTTTTGTTATTGGTATTTTAACTTTAAGAAAAGTCAGTACTCCGAATGAAGTAGTTTTTGCTAGTTTACCATTGCTGTTTGCCCTTCATCAGTTTACTGAAGGTTTTGTTTGGTTGGGTGTAAGTCATCTTATTGAACCAAGTGCTTTGAAATTAGCTGAGGGGATATTTATTTTTTATGCTCAAGGCTTATTACCATTTTTAGTTCCTTTAGCTATTTGGCTGTTAGAGCCATCTGGGGTACGCAAAAAACTTATAAGTTTACTTATGATCGTGGGGGTACTTATAACTGCCTATACCGTATGGGGTCTTTCTATCCAAGCTACCTCTGTGAGTGTGCAAAACAACTCTCTTGCATACGTAAACTCATGGACAGATAATAGGTTGATTGGCATATCATACATTTTAACAACGTGTGGCTCTTTGATATTAAGCAGAGGTATCTCAATACAACTTTTTGGTTGGTTGAACTTTTTTGGATTAATTGTTATTTATTTACTTAAGCCTTATTCTTTTACTTCTCTTTGGTGCTTTTATGCTGCTATAGCCAGTGTATTATTGTATTTTTATTTTATTGAACGCCGTATTGAATTTCTACATAAAATTAAACAAAAAGAGGACGGGTTTAGTAAAATACTGGAAAGTGAATTAAATCTTCTTAAGAAGCGTTATCCATTTCTTGTGAAAAAAGTATATAGTTTTTTACAAGATTAATAGATCGTATTAACGTTTACGTAGTATATCTCGATCAAAACTACAAAGCATTTGATAACCGTTTATCACTTCTAGTTTTTGGAGTAAAAAATGGTGGAGCGGGAAACGAGACTCGAACTCGCGACATTCAGCTTGGAAGGCTGACGCTCTAGCCAACTGAGCTATTCCCGCGTATAAAAACAAGATTTATGATTGGTGGCGGACGAGGAGAGATTCGAACTCTCGGTACCGTTGCCAGTACGTCTCCTTAGCAGGGAGGTGGATTCAGCCGCTTTCCTACTCGTCCGTATATGGTGAAGAGGGCGTAATTATAGTCAGGCTTAGATAACAAGCACCTTAAATAGGTGCTTATGTATGTACGATAGAGCTTATAAAGAGTCGATAATTTTTTTAACGATTAAAGCAGGGTCTTGGGATGCATAGATCGGTCGTCCTACAACGATAAAATCAACTTTTGCGTGATGAGCTACTTCTATGGTGGCGACACGTTCTTGATCTCCGGCATCTTCACCAAATGGACGAATACCAGGGGTGAGGGTAATAAATGCATTTGAAGTAAGAGATTTAATCGAAGCACTTTCGTATGCACTGCACACAACACCATCAAGTCCTGCTTCATGAGCATCTTGTGCAAATTGATCGGCTTTGGCAGCGATGGATTTTTCGTATACATGGGTAAATTCATTTTCATCAAAAGAGGTCAATGCGGTAACGGCTAACACTAAAGGACGATTTTCATACGGTTGAAGTCGTTTCATCACTGCACGCATTGCTTTACGACCGGCAGATGCATGGATGTTAAACATATCAACCCCAAGCCCCATGATAGATTCGGCTGAATCCGCCATCGTGTTGGGAATATCGTACAGTTTTAAATCAAGAAAGATTTTGAAATTCGGATTGATTTGTTTGATGGCATCAATAAACGGTTTTCCATCACGAATATAGGAGCGAAGTCCTACTTTTAGCCACAAGGGATAGTGTTTTATTTTTTCAATAAGTTCTAAATTTTCTTGCATTGTGGGTAAATCAAGTGCGACGCAAAGTTCCATGGAGTCCCTTTTTAATAGTTGTAAAAGTATAGCAAAGCTTAAATTTTTTCCCCATTAACCGAGCATTAAGAAATCATTCTAAAAAACACACTACAATAAATAAATTTTTCTAATTAAAGGAAGTTCCATGAAAAGTCGTTTTATTATTGCTGTTGTGTCGAGTTTGTTGTTGGGATCACTATCTCTGTTTGCTGCGCCATACAGCGTAGACCCTGCTCATTCAAGTATTGGCTTTAAAGTGAAGCACATGATGATTAGTACGGTAAGTGGTAATTTTAGTAGTTTTAGTGGAGCGTATGATTTGGATAAAGGGAAGTTAAAATCGTTAAGCGGTACGGTCAAAACGTCAACGGTTAATACGGGAATACTCAAGCGTGATGATCATCTCCGAAGTGCTGATTTTTTTGATGTCGCTACGTATCCTGAGATGACTTTTGCTATGACATCCCATAAAGGTAAAAAAGTAACAGGTAATTTAAGTATACATGGTATTACAAAAGTTGTAACGATGGATATTGATATGGGCGGGGAAATAACCGATCCATGGGGTAATAAGCGCTCAGGTTTTGTATTAACCGGAGTGGTAAATCGTAAAGATTTCGGACTTAACTGGAATAAGGCTATTGAAGCGGGCGGAGTTGTTGTGGGTGATGATGTTAAAATGACTATCGAGGTTGAGGGGATAGCAGATTAAGTTCTGCTCTTACCCTTGCAATGATTTTAACTGCTCGTCAATTTTAGTGATTTTGTCGTGAGCATCTGCTAAGCCGTTACGATTTTCGGTGATGACGGATTCAGGTGCATTGGCAACAAAGCGCTCATTAGAGAGCATACCGCTTAGTTTATCGGCTTCTTTTTGAAGTTTTTCACGCTGTTTACTCAGACGGTCAATGATGGGTGATAAATCAATTTCTTCGGTTGGTATATAGACTTCAACGCTCTCTCCAATGTCACTGATTGCATTGTCAATTTTACTTTCCGTAAATTTCAGTGTTTCAACTTTTCCTAAACGGGCGATGAACGGTTCCATCATAGTATGATTTCCACTGCATTTGACATAGGCTAGAGGGATTTTTTGGTTTCCGCAATCAATAAGTGTTTTAGCACGGCGGATAGTGATAATGGTATCCATGATAATGGCAAACTCTGCTTCAATCCTCTCATCAATAGTGACATCTTCAGGATAGGTCATGACCATGATAGAGTTGCCCTCTTCGAGCGTTGTTCCTGAAAGTTCGTGATAAAGATGCTCAGTGATAAACGGCATGAACGGATGTAGAAGTTTCATTGATTCTTTGAAGATACTTCCCAACTCATGAACGCTCTCTTTAGAGGCTTTGCCCAGCTCAATTCCCCAGTCACAAAATTCATTCCATAAGAAGCGATAGAGCACTGTTGCCGCATCATTAAAGCGGTATTCATCCAAATATCCTCTCGTCTCTGCCGTGGCATGTTTGAAGCGGCTGTGCATATAACGACCCAGTGGAGTTGTAATTTCTTGTTCGGCTAAATCTTTAAACGTTTCGACGTTCATTTGTAAAAATTTTGAGGCATTAAAGAGTTTATTGGTGAAGTTTCGGCTTTGCTCTAGCTTGTCGGAACTAAGACGAATATCACGCCCTTGAGCCGCTAAAACAGCGAGGGTAAAACGCAGTGCATCGGTACTGTATTGCTCTATCATATCCAGCGGATCGATAACGTTTCCTTTGGATTTAGACATTTTTTGACCATTTTCATCACGAACAAGAGCATGAAGGTAAATGTGTTTAAACGGCAATTCTCCCGTAAAACTCTCCCCCATCATCATCATCCGCGCAACCCAGAAAAAGAGGATGTCAAATCCTGTGATAAGGAGGCTGTTGGGGTAAAACTTTGCCATGTCTTCGCTTTGAAACTGTGAATCAGCACTGACATCGCCATTTCCCCATCCTAGTGTTGAAAATGGCCAGAGTGCAGAGCTAAACCATGTATCTAAAACATCAGGATCTTGGGTAAACGCCGTACTCGCACAATGTGGACATGATGAAGGATGCTCTTCGAGACTCGCCCATTCGTGATCACAATCACTACAGTAAAATACTGGGATACGGTGTCCCCACCACAATTGACGGGAAATACACCAGTCGCGCAGTTCTCCCATCCATGAGTTGTAACTGTTGATCCAATGTGGCGGGAAAAACTGAGTGAGCCCATCATTGGTTTTATCGATGGAATCGCGCGCTACTTCTTTTCGGACAAACCACTGTTTTGAGATATAAGGTTCAACAATATTTTTACAGCGATAGCAGTGTCCCACCTGATGAATGTGGTCTTCGATTTTATCAATAAAACCCGCTTCATTAAGACGTTTGACAATGATTTCACGCGCGGCAAGACGTTCTAACCCCTCAAACTCTCCTGCATGGTGATTTAAAATCCCTTTTTCATCAAAGACGGTAATAAATTCCAAATCATGGCGCTTGCCTACTTCGTAGTCGTTGGTGTCGTGTGCAGGGGTTACTTTAACCACACCCGTTCCAAATTCCATATCAACATGGCTGTCGGCAATGATTTTGATCTCACGGTTGATGAGGGGGAGGGTGATACTTTTGCCAATCAAATGCGTATAGCGCGCATCATCAGGATGCACCATGATGGCGGTATCGCCGAAATAGGTTTCAGGACGTGTGGTGGCAACGGTGATATGACCGCTACCATCGCTGAATGCGTAGCGCATGTGGTAAAAATGCCCTTTATGCTCTTCGTGTTCGACTTCGATGTCACTGAGTGCGCCATCATGCGTACACCAGTTGACCATATAATTTCCTCGAATGATGAGGTTTTTATTGTAAAGATGGACGAACGCTTCTTTTACCGATGTTTTTAGCCCTTCATCCATAGTGAAACGCTCACGGCTCCAAGCAGGTGAAACTCCAAGTTTGCGGAGCTGTCCGACCATAATCCCGCCACTCTCTTCTTTCCATTCCCAAACACGTTCTAAAAAGGCTTCACGACCAAGTTCTTCTTTAGTTTTTCCTTCGGCTAAAAGCTGTTTTTCCACAACATTTTGAGTAGCGATTCCGGCATGATCGGTTCCCGGTTGCCAAAGGGTTGCATAGCCATCCATCCGTTTGTAGCGGACGATAATATCTTGAAGGGTAAAGGTGAGAGCATGCCCGATATGAAGTCGTCCAGTGACATTTGGAGGGGGCATCATGATGGCAAAATGTTTATTTTGTTTTGTAATGGCCTTATTTCCGTCCACTTCAAAAAGCCCGCGATTTTCCCAGATTGGGTAATAGTTTTCTTCAATATTTTTTGGGTCGTAGTGAGTAGCGGACATGGATGAGCCTTGAGGAGAAAATATTGGCGGATTATACCAAAATTCAAATGTGCCTGAGTATAATGTCGTTTAACACCAAGGAGCCTCTTGCCACTTTCACGCCTCAATACTCAGCAACACACTGCTGCAACTGCACCATACGGACATAATCTCATCATCGCTTCAGCAGGTACGGGCAAGACCTCGACAATTGTAGGACGGATTGCCTATCTTCTTTCTCAAAACGTCAAGCCTGAAGAGATTTTATTATTGACATTTACCAACAAAGCAGCGCAAGAGATGGTAGAGCGGGTTGCGGCATTTTTCGGTGCAGAAATTGCTTCCAAAGTTGATGCGGGGACATTTCATGCCGTAAGTTATCGATGGCTTAAGCGCAAAGAAGGAAAAGTAGTTTTAAAACAGCCTCGGGAACTTAAAACACTTTTCCGAAGTGTTTATGAAAAACGAACCTTTTCTCATTTAGATAATGCTACCCCTGCGTATGGAGCCAATTATCTTTATGATGTTTATTCATTTTATCAAAATACAGAAATTGAGATTAATTTTGAAGAGTGGATACTGACACGTCAAGATGAGCATGCGGTATATGCCATGATTTATGCGGACATTATCGATGAATTTGAAGCACTTAAGAAAGAGTATGGTTTTGTAAACTTTAATGATTTATTACTTCAAATGCGTCATTTAGCATCTCAACATGATTTGGGGTACAAAGAGGTGTTGATTGATGAGTATCAAGATACCAATGCTTTGCAGGGGACACTGATTAATGCTATGCGCCCTCCGTCACTTTTTTGTGTGGGGGATTATGATCAAAGCATTTATGCGTTTAACGGAGCGGACATTTCGATTATCGGCTCATTTAGTACCAATTTTCCAGATGCCAAGGTGTATACTCTTAATAAAAATTATCGATCAACTGTTCCGATTCTCTCCCTTGCCAATACCGTCATTGCGTACAATGAGCGTATTTATCCAAAAGCTTTAGAAGTAACACGCACAGGAGAAGCGCAGTCTCCATCGCTATTGATTTATGAGGAATTATTTGAGCAATATCATGGGATTACCCGTTTGATTGGGGATTCGCCAACAGCTCGTGATGAAATTGCAGTCATTTTCCGTAATAATGCCTCGGCAGATGGGATAGAAGCGACCCTTCGTGAAATGGGAATTGCGTGTCGCAGGCGTGGGGGAACGAGTTTTTTTGATTCCAAAGAGATAAAAGCGTTATTGGATATGTATACATTACTCGTAAATGAATCGGATATGATGGCATTTATTCACCTCTTTGATTATGCCAAAGGGGTAGGAAGTGCAGTAGCCAAAGAGCTGTTTGTGGCACTTCAAAAACTAGGGAATGGTTCCTTTTTACGCGGATTATATACCCCAGATACATCCATCTCCAATCCCTTTGAAAAACGTAAACTTAATCATCAGTTGGGACTGTTTGACGATTACGCGGAGCTTGGAAGTGCAGGGCGATTTGCCAAATTGGGGCTTGATCCAAACTTTATGGGAAATCCCATTCTCAAACATGCAAAACTTACAAAAGAATCGGCAACCTTTTTACATGATTTATTCATCTTATTTCGAAAACTTCGTGATACTAAAGTGCCCAAAGAAGCGGTACAAAAGATAGCTCTCTCGAATCTTTATGGCCATGTAATTGAGCATTTGTCGCATAGGCGTGCAATGACGGAAAATGGATCGGTAGATGAACGTGTCAAAAGCGAATCCCAAGAGAAAATTCGCCGAAAATGTACAATCCTCTTTGAGCTTTCCCGTCCTTACAAGGAGCATGAACGATTTTTAAATGCTATGGTGCTTGGCTCGCAGGATTTGACGCAAGGGGAGGGGGTACATTTACTTAGCATCCATGCCTCCAAAGGGTTAGAATACAAAGAAGTCTATGTCATTGATCTGATGGATGGACGATTTCCGAATCGAAAACTAATGAGCCGTAGCGGAAGTATCGAAGAGGAGCGTCGACTTTTTTATGTAGCGGTAACTCGGGCCAAAGATAGGCTCTATTTGAGTTACGCAAAATATGATAAGATTAAAAAAACCAATTTTGTCCCATCTCAATTTTTGTTTGAGACAGGTTTGATTCCTAAAGATGAGACTTACAGTGCATTGGTGAATAAAAAAGAGGCAGAATAAACCTCTTTTTTTTAACGTCGTCCTTGAACGGCATTTCCCATATCCCACATTGGCAAGAAAATACCCAAAGCTAACAAAATAACCATCCCGGCAATCATAAAGAGCATAATGGGTTCAACTGCTTCAGACAGCCCGTCGATGATTGCATCAAAGCGCATTTTATAATACTCCATTACTTTCTGCAGCATCGCATCGAGCTGCCCACTCGATTCTCCTGCAGAAATCATTTGAATAATCATATTTTCAAATAAATTAGTTTCTTTAAGCCCTGAATGTAATGAACTCCCTTTTTCAACTGCTGAACGAACAATCAATAATCGTTCTTGCAGTGGAAGATTATCAATCATAGCGGTAGAAGTTTCCAATGCTTCAGCTACTGGTATTCCTGCTCGTACGAGCTCAGAAAAGACAAGGGTAAAACGACTAAGGGTTGAAAACATAATAATATTTTTAATTAAATACACTTTGAGTAAAAACTGATGCCATTTGTATTTAAATTCTCTATTATGATCGAGTGCATATCTAAAAGAAAAGAGAAAGAGAATAATTCCTGCCAACACATACAAGCCATAGGTATTAAAAAGATGTTCTAAAAATAGCAAAATCTTTGTTGGCAGTGGTAATTCAGCGTGCAACTGTTCGAAAATAGCTTTAAACTGTGGCACAACGTAGGAAATGAGTATTGTAAATGCCACCGCCATGGCAATCATAACGTTTCGAGGGTAGGCCATTGCTTTTTTAAATTTAACAATATTTCGTCGAATCTCTTCGAGCATATCGGCTAGCTTATGAAGTGCTTCTGCCATATTCCCTGTTTTTTCACCCAGCTCGATCATTGCGAGACTCAACGTTCCAAGCTCATAATTAAACTTAGAAGCCGATTTAGAAAGACTGTGACCAGCATTGATATCTTCCGCCATTGTCCCTAATACGAGTTGTAACGTTTTATCCGTGGTTGCATCTGCAATTTCATGAAGTGAATCATGGATAGAAATCCCAGCATTGGCCATAACGGCAAGTTGGCGAATCGCTGCAATAAGAAAATCTTGTTTAAGTTTACGCTTCTTAAGGTTAGAAAAAAGAGATTCTTTAAACTTGCGAAATTGATCTTCAAGTGGAGGAGATGATTCAAGTGCTGACAAAACCATATCAGAATATTTTATTTTTGCTAGATATTGAGCTTCTTTTTTATGTTCAGCATACAACCCATATTCACTTTTTTTCCCTTTACTGAGAACGGTTACTATAAAGTATTTCATCCTTTTGCCACCCTTAATATTTCATCTATGGTTGTGATCCCCTGTATCGCTTTGGCCATTCCATTTTCAAACATCCCTACAAAACCTTCTTCTTTAGCTTGCTTAAAAATTTCATCTTTTGACCCTCCTCTGGCAATAAGACTGGATAACTCTTCAGATATTGGTAAGACTTCACAAATCATTTCACGCCCCATATATCCGGAACCATTGCATTCTTTACACCCAACTCCCTTATAGAAGACAGTATTATGAGGAATATACGTACTGTATTCTTCCCTTAAAATCAGAGGTATATCGGCTTCTTTCTTACAATAGTTACATATTTTACGTATCAAGCGTTGCGCCTGAATCGCCATAAGCGCGCCACTAATGAGATAGGGTTCGATTCCCATATCTGACATACGAGGAATAGCACTAATCGCATCATTGGTGTGAAGGGTAGAAATAACCAAGTGCCCCGTTAAAGCTGCTTTGATGGCGATCTCAAGTGTTTCGTGGTCACGAATTTCCCCAATCATAATTTTATCGGGGTCTTGACGAAGTATGGATCTCAGGGCATCAGCAAAAGAGAGTCCCACTTTAGCATTTACTTGAACTTGCTGGATTAGATTCATTCGATATTCTACCGGATCTTCGACGGTAATAACCTTGTCTTCGACATTACGCAATTCATTGAGCGCACCATAAAGAGTGGTTGTCTTACCGCTTCCTGTTGGCCCTGTAACTAGGATAATTCCAAATGGCGATTCAAGTGCTTTGATGAGCTTTTGATAACTTATCGGATCCATGCCTGACTCTTCTAATTTTACGAGTGCTTTTGTTTTATCCAAAATACGCATAACGATAGATTCACCATAGAGGATAGGCAAGGTTGAAAGACGGAAATCAAATTCAGCATCCATCACAATGGCTGAAAAACGTCCATCTTGGGGTTTTCGTCGTTCAGCAATATCGAGATTTGCAAGCAGTTTAATACGTGAAGCAAGTGGAGGATAAATATCACGATCGAAAATAAATATTTCCGCTAGTTTACCGTCAACTCGTCCTCGAACTACACAGTTCTTTTCCGTTGGCTCGATATGAATATCGCTGGCACGCCCTTTAATACAGGCCTTTAAAATAACATCAATTAATTGCAAAATAGATGAGGCTTCCTGTTGCTCTTCTATCGTTCCAATGTTGCGTAATTCATTACGAATATTATTGACTAACTCTTTAACACTGTCTTTTAACTCAATTTTAAAGAGATATGCTTGAATTTGTTTTTCAGTGGCAACCCCTACTTTTAAAGATTTTCTTGGGAAAAGAGGCGTAATGAAAAAAAATAGAGGCTGAAACCCTTAGAAAACCTCGCTACCATGGTGGTTTGTAAAGGATCATCTAAAATGAGTTTTAAAAAAGCAGCAAGAAGTGTCCAAAGTGTAAAAGTTTAG
>Ga0268283_1000087_pt1 | contig 91984 bp, 85 predicted proteins | sample saktaG_13_FD_190140 | JGI IMG/M metagenome (GOLD analysis project Ga0268283, IMG submission 190140) | Saline water microbial communities from Sakinaw Lake, British Columbia, Canada - sak_2013_06_06_36m | ecosystem: Environmental > Aquatic > Non-marine Saline and Alkaline > Saline ...
GGGAGTTGAACCCGCGTCCGAAAACTTTCCGCTTTGACGTCTACATACATATCCTGAAGTTTGATTGTCACCACTTACGGCTCCTTCAGGCTGGATCCTTAAGCAGTTATCCCGATATGAGTTTCGCCGGCTTTGAATCAGGCGTACAGAAGCCAACTATCCCGCTGTTGACGCCCTTATCGGATCCGCAGGAGTAATCCGACAGAACGGTAGCCTAAGCGGCTACAGCGTAGTTATAATCGTCTGCGATTATATTTATTCCCGTCGTTTAACGAGCAGGCAGGAGCTCGGTATGCAGCCAAAGTTTCAATATCCCCGTCGAAGCCGTTACGCCCCCCATTTGCGGAGATGATGTTAAAGAACAAGATCTGTACTAATTCTATATCAAGCCGGCTGTGTTGTCAATAGCGTGCATGAATGACAATCTATCTTTGCCCCCTGTCAAAATCCCGCTGCGCATCCCGTTTTTTGATGGTTTCCCTTTTGTCGTAGAGGTGCTTGCCTCTTGCCAGCGCGATCTTGACTTTGACCTTGCCATTGACAAAATAGACCTGAAGCGGAATCAGGGACAGCCCTTTTTCGTTGACTTTGCTGTAAAGCTTTTCGATTTCCTTCCGGTGAAGCAGCAGTTTGCGGACCCTCAGCGGATCATGGTTTTCGTAATAGGCAAAGGCGTAAACGCCGATATGCATTTGATAGAGAAAAACCTCGTCGTTCTGAATCTTGGCGTACGCGTCCTTGATGTTGACCTTGCCATTTCTCATGGACTTGACTTCGGTACCTTTCAGGACGATGCCCGCCTCATACTCATCTTCGATGAAGTAATTGAACCGGGCTTTTCGGTTGTCCGCAATAATTTTTTTATGTTGAGCGCTGGTTTGCATGGGTTTCAGTGTATGGGTTCGGGCTGTTTATTCGGCAGCGGCGGATATGTTTATTGGAAGCAACATGGATATTGTGTACTTTACCGCATGTGGGAAGAGAATTCAAGAGGAAGGAATCGGGGGATAGAAGATTAAGGGGGGGGATTTCCTGATGGGCATGTTTGAAAATTCCCCCCCCTTTCAAAAAAAGGGGGGGGAATGGCCATTTCATGCTTTGTTGCGGTTGAAAAGGGTAAAACGGAAAAGCAACGCCCCTTATTGGGGATAGGTGGCCTTGAATGCGCTGACCTTAACCAGATTGTCGGCCTTGAACACGGCTGCGCCTTCCTTGACATGGATCGGGAAATCGGCTTGCGACACGCCCGTCCACCATTTCTCGAGCTGGGTCAAGGCGTCGGTTCCTTTTTCCTTCAGCTTCATGGCGCCAACCAGCATCAGGCTGAGCCTGGACTGCTCGCCGTCAAACATGGCATGGACCCGGACCTGATTGGTTTTTCCCGCCGGAATCCACTGGACGTCCGTTGAGCTGAGCGAATTCAGTTCGAATTCTTCAAAGGCAACGGTAAATTTCAGGCTTTCCAGCATGACCGGAAAGGGGTTGGGGTTTTCGATATTGAAGATAAATGCCAGATCGAGCGGCGCGCCGTAGTTTCCGGCCGTTCCCTTGGTCGGGGCGACGGCTTTGGCATAATACCACCACCCCCAGTAATGCGCCACTTCCATGGAATCCAGGGTTACGGTTGGCGCCTTAAAAGTCTGATCCGTGGGTTTTGCCTCCATTCCGGCGCAACCTGCCAGAAATCCCAGGGCAACCAGAATCAAAACGCATTTCCAGGTCATCGCGTTACGGTGTGTCATGAACCCCCCTTCGTGAATTCAATGGCTTAGGTAAGCCATCGTTTTCGCCGTTTATAGTGTTTAACATCCCGAAAACTCTTTCGTCCTCCAACATCTTTCAGTCCCAGATAAAAATCCTTGATATCCGGATTTTGCCTGAGTTTTTCCGCGGTGTCGTCCATGACGATGCGGCCGTTTTCCATCACATACGCATGCGGGGCAACGTTCAGGGCCAGTTTGGCGTTTTGCTCCACAAGCAGTATCGAAATGTGCTCTTCGTGATTGAGCCGGGTGATGATATTGAAAATTTCGTGAATCAGCAGCGGTGCCAGGCCCATCGAAGGTTCATCCAGCAGAATGAGCTTGGGGGCGGTCATCAGGGCTCTTCCCACAACCGTCATCTGCTGCTCGCCGCCGCTGATGAATCCGGCGGTTTCATTGCGCTTTTCCTTGAGTCTGGGGAAATAATGGTAAACCATTTCAAGCCCGTCCTTGATGGACCGGCTTTCCGGTTTGCGCATGTGGGCGCCGACTTTAAGATTCTGTTCCACGGTCAGGTGCTCAAACACCCTTCGGCCCTCAATTACCTGAACGATTCCCATTTTGGCGATGTTTTCAGCCCGCAGCTTATCGATGCGTTCGCCCAGAAAATCGATGGATCCGTCCGTCACCTTTCCATCCTCGTGGTTGAGCAGGCCGGATATGGCTTTAAGGGTCGTGCTCTTGCCCGCGCCGTTGGCTCCTAGCAGTGCAACGATTCCCCCACGTGGCACTTCAATGGAAACGCCCTTGATCACCAGGATAACCTCGTGATACTTGACCTCGATATTGTTGATCTTCAGGATCATCTCTTCTGTTGACAAACTTCAGGCCTCCCTTGATGCCTACTGAACGCCTACCCGGATTGGAATCATACTTCGCACTGCTACCAGCCTATCCAGTCGCTCTTCCATTTATCCGGCCACCGGGTTTTTAAATCCACTTCATCCAGAAGCGCGAATTGCCCGCTTTTGAATTCATAGACCTTGGCCTTGCTCTGGGGCCGGTGATCCGCGGCTGAAAAAGAAACCGGCGCCAAACCGAGTCCGATTTCAAAATCCGTCATGGTTTCAAATCCTTTTTTCAGAATGCCTTCGCCGGAAAGATCGCCTGCCTTATCCGCCCGCTTTAAGGCTTCGGCAAGGCCCAGCACATTGGCCCATGCCTGAACCGTATGAATGGTTCGTTTTTCAGGGGGGATGCCGGGGTTGTATTTTTTGGCGTATTCCATGACTTTATCCATGAGCTTGACGTTCTGTCCGAAAAAAGCCCAGGGAGCGCATCCCATGGCGCCTTCGGCAGCCTTTCCCGCCAGCATGGCAAGGTTTTCATCGAATCCCCAGTTCTTGATGATATGGTCCGCGCCCAGCTCCAGCGCATAGGCGTCCCGAAGGGTGGCGGCCACGGACATAACGGTATTGGTGTGAAGAACCACATCCGGCTTGAATTCCTTCAAGGCCAGAATCTGGCTTTTGGTGTCAATGGCAAAAAGGGAAACATCCTGATCCGGTCCGATATCAAATCCCAGAAGCGTGGCCTGGTCCTTGGCAGCTTTGATGGATGCGCTGCTGAACGGGGATGCTGTCATGTAGGCGCAGGCAATGCGCGGTTTGCGTTTTCCGAAATCCGGTTTGGTCGGCCATTTTTTATCAAACCAGGCAGTGACCAGGCCCCGGGATTGGGTCGAATAATCCGTGGCGAAAAACAGGTTATAGGGGGTTTTCTTGGGGTCGCAGAGATGTCCGGAATAAGATGCCGAGACATACGGCATTTTATCCTTGGCCACTGTCGGCGCCAGGGCTTCGGTGTCTCCCGTGCCCCATCCCAGTATCGCCACGCATTTTTTCTGTTTGAACAGGTTGTACTTGGTCAGCGCTTCGGGAATCCGGTAGCCGTAATCAAACTGAAACAGTTTGATGGTCTTGCCGTTGATGCCGCCGGTATCGTTGACGTAATTGACGGCCTCCGCAATGCCCAGCGCGTAATCCTTGCCCACATCCGATGTGGCGCCGGTCATGTCGTTGAGCGCGCCGATGTTGATTTCTACTGCCCCAGCGGTCCCCACCGCGAACAGGATCAGCGCCGTCCAAAGCCATACGAAATATCTTGATTTCATAGCAATTCTTCCCTCCTTTTGATGTTTTACCCGTGCATCAAATTTGATGACTTCGTAAAAAGGCCAGCAGTCGGAACGCCGGTTCTCAGGATTTGCGCGCCTCGCATCTGGAGATTTTTTCAAAGTCATCCCGAATCAGCGGTTGTAATGGGAATGACCGGAGCAAACCTCACCTCCTTTAATATGAAAACGGCCACAGATTGAAATAGTTCTTGATCTGCCACCACCGGTACGCCAGGCCATTGGGTTCAAAGATCAGAAACACGCAGATGGCCAGTCCAAAGGTAGCTTCCTTGATAAAGAGAAAATCCATCAGGAGCTTGGGATAGATGTCGGAAAGGGGCATGACGATCATTTGAAGGATCTCCATGACCAGCACCATAAAGAGCGCTCCGAAGATGGCGCCGTGAATGGAGCCGATGCCGCCGATCAGGATGACCCCCACCAGCCACAGAGACCAGAACCAGGGAAAATGCTCCGGGCTGATGGCGGCAAGGTTGCTGATCCAGCAGGCACCGGCAATGCCGGCGATGAATCCGGCGACAAAATAGGCCAGAAGCTTGTATTTCAGCACGTTAATGCCCATGACTTCCGCGGAGATGTCATTATCGCGGATGGCGACCCAGGCCCTGCCGACCCTGGATCTCAGCAGATTGGCCATGACCGTGACGCAGACAATGATAAAAAACAGAATCATGTAATATACCTTAACGTCGCTGTCGATCACCCAGGGACCCATTTTAATCGTTCCGGGCGGCAGGGAAAACGCCTGGCCCCGTCCGCCGATCTGACTGACATACTGGGTAATGATGAAATCGACGGTGATAAACTGGGCGGCCATGGTGGAGAGAATCAGATAAAATCCCTTGACCCTGGCTGAAGGCAATCCAAAAAGCACGCTCCAGAGGCCGGATACCACTGCCGCCACCAGAATGCTGACCGGATAGGCAATTCCCCAGTCAATCATAAAAGTCGGCCACGGAAACTCCAGAATGAGCAGGGTGCTGGTGTAGGCGCCAACCGCTATAAATGCGGCATGTCCCAGGGTGAGTTGGCCGCAGAATCCGATCAGCAACTGGACGCCCAAAGCACCGAGGATCGTATACCCGATCTGATTGCACACGCTGATCCAGTACATATCGGCAAACATGGGGATGACGACAAAGAGGATCAGCGCCAGCGCGAGCATCTTTGCTTTGATAAAAGGGGTCTGCCACCAGGCATGATCCTGTGCGTACGTCTGGTGATACACTCCGCAGGGTAGAAAAGTCGTGGACATGGATTATACCCTTTCGATCCGTTCCCATCCCCAAAGCCCATGGGGTTTAAAGAGGAGAAAAATAGTCATAAACACAAAAGGAGCGATTTCCTTGACTCCGCCGGGGAAATACCTGTCCAGATAGGTGCCGCAGAGGTTTTGTAGAATGCCGATGGTGATTCCGCCCACGATGGCGCCGGGAACGGAGTTGAGTCCGCCCAGAACAACGGCCGGCAGCACCAGAAGCCCTAAATAGCCCACGGAAATGTTCAGGCCATTGATGTTTCCCAGAAGCGTTCCCCCGACGCCGGATGCCATGAAGGCAATGGACCAGGCCGCTGCATAGACAAATCGGGCGCTGACGCCAATGGACAGGGCCGCCATCTCGTCATCCGCCGTGGCCTGCATGGCAAGTCCCCATCGGGTGTATTTGAAAAAGCATACAAAGATGACCAGAAGAATCATGGCCGCGATAAAGCTCCAGAGGTACACCGATCCCACGACGATCGGCCCGAACCGAACGGGTTCCATCGAAAATACCGGCGGGTTGAATACACGGGTGTCGGTTCCCCAGATAAATCCGATGGTCCCCTTGAAGAAAAAGCTGAGCCCGACCGTGACCATGATCACCGTCAATACCGGCTCACCGATCAGTTTATCCAGAAAAATCCGCTCGGTGAGAATGCCCAGAATAAATCCGATCACCAGGGAAATGGCCAGGGCCAGCAGGAACGGCACGCCCATGGAATAAAAGCTTAAAGAGGTATAGGCGCCGATCAGGGTCATCTCTCCCATGGCCAGATTGAGAACTCCCGAACATTTGTAAATCAGCACCCATCCCAGGGCCACGAGGGCATAGATGCCGCCGACCATGATGCCGGTGGCGATGGTCATCAGAAATAAGTCCATATATCTATTCCTTTACCTTTCATACCCCCTCACTGGACAGTGCGGATATGCATGTCCGTTTTGATATGCGCCTCTCTGCCATCCTCATATTTGATGGTGGTATCGATGTGAACAATGTCCGTTTCGGAATACAGGGCACTCAGGATGTCCTTGTAGCGTTTTTCCACGAATTGCCGGCGCAATTTTCGGGTTCGGGTCAGTTCGTCATCGTCGGCGTCAAATTCCTTGTAAAGATTGGTGAACTTGTTGACGCGGGCGGGCTCCGGCAGATCCTTGTTGGCCTGGCGAATCTGTTTTTCCACCAGGTCATAGACTTCCGGTTTCTGCGAAAGCTCCTGGTAGTTGGTATAGGTCAGTTTTTTTTCATCCGCCCAGTTGGCAACCACGGAATAATCGATGCAAAGAACCGCCGTGATGTACTGCCTTTTGTCGCCGATTACCCAGGAATCCTTGATGTACGGGCTGAATTTAAGCCGGGTTTCCAGGTACTGGGGGGAGAAGGGTTTCCCGTCTCTCAGCGTAAACACGTCCTTGGTCCGGTCAAACACCACCAGGTGGCCGTCATCATCGATAAACCCCCTGTCATCGGAATGCAGCCACCCGCCCTTAAGGGCCTTGGCCGTGGCTTCGGGGTTCTTGTAGTATCCCAGAAACACCGAGGGGCTTCGCGTGATGATTTCGCCTTCTTCGGTGATTTGAATCTCTGTTCCGGGAATGGGGAGTCCCACCGTATCGAATTTGATGTCTCCGCTTCGGTGAACCACGGAAATGCCGGCCACTTCGGTCTGCCCGTAAATCTGCTTGAGGTTGACCCCAAGGGCGTGAAAAAACCGGAAATGATCCGGGCCCATGGCCGCTCCGCCGGTATAGGCATTTCGAACCCGGGAAAGTCCCAGATGGTCTTTAAGCTTTTTTTGAACCGTGATATAGGCCAGCCACTCCAGAACCGCCCAGATTACGGGAACCGGTTTCTTGTCAAATTTCAGGTTGGCCACATGGTAGCCAATGGCGGTTGCAAGGGCGTAAGCCTTGCGTTTGGGCCATGCGGCATCCAGATACTTTACCTGGACCGTCCGGGTCATTTGCTCGTACATGCGGGGGGGCGCAAACATCACATGCGGACCGATATCCCGGATGTTCTCCTGAGCGGTTTCGGTGGATTCCGGAAAATTCAGGGTATAGCCGATCTGAAGCCCGCAGGAGATGGACATCATCTGCTCGCCGATCCAGGCAAAGGGAAGGTAGGAGACGTAATCGTCGGTATCCCGGCACGGATCGACGCTCATGAGGTTTTTGCCCATGATCAGCATGTTGTGATGCGACAGCAGCGCGCCTTTGGGAAGAGAGGTTGTTCCCGATGTATAAAACAGCAGGGCCACCTCATCTCCATGGCCTTTTTGAATCAGGTCGGCAAAAAGGGTCGGCTGCGCTTTGTCCAGGGCTCGGCCCATTTCCTGAAGCTCTTTTAAACTGACCAGACAATCCTGATCGTAATGGCGCATGCCTTTGGGGTCGTCCCAGATGATTTTTTCCAGCTTGGGGCATTCCTCCAGAATGGAAAGCGCCTTGTCCACTTCTTCCTGGCCTTCGGCGAACAGAAACCGCGTGTCGGAATGGTCCAGGATATACCGGACCTCTTCAAGGAGGCAATCCTGAAACAGCCAGACCCCGATCCCCCTGGCACAGAGCGCTGCCATTTCCGCCCACAGGCCCTCGGGCCGATTGGTGCCGATCATGGATATTTTTTCGCCTTCCCGAAGGCCAAGGCTGATCAATCCGAGGCTGATGCTTTTTACGTTATCAAGATAATCCTGCCAGGTGACCGGCCGCCAGATGCCGAATTCCTTTTCCCGCATGGCCACGCGATTTTTTCCGAACCGCAGGGCCTGATGATAAAACAGCCTGGGAATGGTCAGCTCTTTCGTGATTTCAATGGCCGGATTTTCCTGAGCGCCTGATATTTTATGCTCTTGTTGCATACAGATCCTCTTCACCCAGATAAGCCTTGATCACCTCGGGACTGTTCTGAACCTCGGACGGCGTTCCATCCATGATCATATTGCCGAAATTCAGAACAAACACGCGATCCGACAGATCCATCACCACGCCCATGTCATGCTCCACCAGAAGACAGGTCACCTTCCAGCGTCGCTCCTCGTTGACATCCAGGATGAATCTGGCCATGTCCTCGACTTCCTCCAGATTAAGACCCGCCAGAGGCTCATCCAGGATCAGAAGCTCCGGTTCCAGGGCAAGGGCTCTTCCCAGCTCCACCCGCTTCTGAAGGCCGTACGGCAGCATTCCGACAGGTTTGTTCCGAATATGCTCGATTTCCAGAAGATCGATGATTTCTTCTTCAATAAAGGCCCGGTGCCGGGTTTCTTCCCTTGCGGTTTTCCCCACATAGATTGCGCCGCTGAGGATTCCGGAAGCATAGTGGTTATGGCGGCCCAGTCTGATGTTATCCAGAACCGTCATGCCGCCGAATACCTCAACTTTCTGAAAGGTTCGGGCCATTCCCATTCTGGCGCGCTGATAGGGTCTGAGGTGATTGATCCGTTGCCCCCGAAACTGAATGCTGCCTTTCTGCGGTCGGTACAGGCCGTTGATGCAGTTCATCATCACGGTTTTGCCCGCGCCGTTCGGGCCGATGACCGAATGGATTTCCCCGCGCCGGATGATCAGGTTGACGCCGGCAAGGGCAGCAACTTTTCCAAAGGACATCTGGACATCTTTGAGCTCCAGCAATACTTCATCCCGGTTTTGCTGATCTGTTTCGGCCAATATCCTGCCTCCTTCATGGGGATGTGATTCATGACCGCGGTTTGCCCCCATCAAGGGGAGATAAATTTCAAGATTTCCCTGATTGGAGTAAGGGATGCTCGGAATTGAATGCAACTGCCGGTCGTGATGGACACCCACATTCAAGCGGCAGGCAAATTTTAAAATAAGATACTAAATTATACATATACAGTTAATTATTTGAACTAAATTCATTTGATGTTTGTTTGTATATAATGTGCTTTGCGTTTGGTCAAGAAAAATATTGGTTCAGAAGTCAGAAGCGAGAAGTCAGGTCGGGGGTTTGGGGGGGGCTTTCACGATTCACGCGTTTTCAGGCAATCAGTCTCTGCTCCCCGCAAAAAACATACAAGCCGGTTTTGGGGGCCAGACAGGCCAGGGTCATATTGAGCCGGGAGGCCAGTTCCACCGCAAGAGCGGTTGGCCGGGATACGGCAAGGATGATGGGAATTCCGGCACGGGCGGCTTTTTGAACCAGTTCGTAACTGATCCGGGAGGACAGAACCAGCCCTTTTGCACGGGAAAGGGCGTGATCCAGGAATAATTTGCCGATGGCCTTGTCCACGGCATTATGGCGGCCCACGTCCTCGGCGGAAGACAGCACATCGGTGCCAGCGCCGATGATCAGGGCTGCATGGGTGGCACGGGTTTTCCGGCGAAGGGGCTGATGGCTGGAAAAATCCTCGATACAGGAGACGGCGCCGTGGATGCTGAACCGCGAGTCGTCGTTGATGGGTACGATGGCAGTCATGATATCCTGTACCAGTTCTTTTCCGCAGATGCCGCAACTGGTCTGGCTGATGAAACCGCGCCGATCCAGGTATCCGGCGATTTTCCGCCGCTGCTTTTCGGTCAGTGTCACCGTGACCACATTGCTGTCCGAGCCGTCGCAGCAGGCAATGGCCGTAATGTCCTCCGGAAAGTCCGCGATGCCTTCGCTCAGGCAGAATCCGGCGGCATGGGCAATTTCATCTCCCGGGGTTCGCATGACAACCGAATAGGGCTTGCCGTCGATCCGGATCGAAAGCGGCTCTTCGCCGATGAGATCGATGGAAACAGACTGGATTTTCTCGCCGTCTTTGTGTATGATGGTAACCTCTGAAAATGAGTTCATGGCATGACTCCGCTATTTTATCGATTGTTCCGGGGCTGGGGCTCTGACTTCTTTCAAATATATCATTTTTTCCATTTCAGTCACAGAAAAATCTTGACATTATTCACAAATAGATTAAAAATTGGGGATTTTAAAACGTCTATTATTTGTTGTTTCAAGGAGGGTCAAGGATATGTACGCTGTAGTTGCAACGGGCGGAAAACAATACAGGGTTCAGACGGGTGAAACGCTGAGAATTGAGAAAATTCCAGGGGAAGTCGGATCGTCTGTGGCTTTTGATCAGATACTTCTCTATTCGGATGGTGAAAATCTTTCCGTGGGCAAACCGGTTCTTGAGAACGCGAAAGTCAATGCGCGTATTGTGGAACAGGACCGGGGGAATAAAATCATCGTTTTTAAATTCAAACGTCGGAAAGGCTATCGCAAAAAACAAGGTCATCGTCAAGATTATACAGCCGTAAAAATTGACAGCATCGAGGTCTAAACCCGAATGTCGGGTTTGAACCGAAATGGATCATGGTTTGCTTGTACTTGATTGTATGTAATTATTGACAGGTGACGTGGAGATCAGGATATGGCACATAAAAAAGCAGGCGGCAGTTCACGAAACGGTCGCGACAGTAATGCCCAGCGCAGAGGGGTCAAACGTTTTGGCGGTGAAATAGTTCGAGCTGGAAACATTCTGGTTCGACAGGTGGGGACCCAGATTCATCCGGGCAACAATGTGGGTTGTGGAAAGGATTATACGCTTTTTGCCACGATGGATGGCGTTGTCAAATACGAACGGTACGACCGTACCCGTAAAAAAGTCAGCGTTTATGCCGAGTGAAATTCATAGACGAAGCGAATATTACGGTTGAGTCCGGCAAAGGCGGCAGTGGTTGCGTCAGTTTCCGGCGAGAGAAGTTCATCCCCAAAGGCGGCCCGGATGGCGGCAGTGGGGGAAGGGGCGGGGATATTATCCTGGTCACTTCATCCCGGAAACGCACGCTTTATGATTTTAATTACAAAAAATGTTTCAAGGCTCAAAACGGGTCCGGCGGCGAGGGAAACCAGAGAACCGGAAAAGACGGCGATGATCTGATCGTTGAAATTCCTCCCGGCACCCTGGTCGTCAATGCCGATACGGGCGAACCCATCAAAGACTTTGTCGACCCCGATGAAACCTTTGTTCTGGCAAAAGGCGGTAGGGGAGGGCAGGGAAATACCCACTTCAAAACCTCAACGCATCAAACCCCGCGGTTTGCCCAGCCAGGCGAACCGGCCGAAACCTTAAATATCCGCCTGGAATTGAAACTAATCGCCGATGTCGGTCTGGTCGGACTACCCAATGCCGGAAAATCTACATTGATTTCCGCGATTTCCTCCGCCCGTCCCAAAATCGGGGCTTATCCGTTCACCACGCTGATCCCAAATCTTGGCGTCGTTAAACCCCGCTGGGGCGGAGAAGCGTTTGTCGTTGCCGATATCCCGGGCCTGATTGAAGGGGCTCATGAGGGTGCGGGGCTCGGGATTCAATTTTTAAGACATGTCGAGCGCACCCGTTTCCTGGTTCACCTGATTGATGTTTCTGCGATTGATCCAAATGATCCGCTCGTGAATTATGAAACCATCAACCACGAACTGGCCATGTACAGTGAATTGTTGAGCCATAAGCAACAGATCGTTGTACTCAGCAAGATGGATCTTACCGGGGCAGAAGAGGCTGCGGACAGTTTTCAGAAGGCCATTGAATTGCATCCGGCCGAAAGATCTCCCGAAAGATCTCCCAAAAGATCTTTGGTCCGGATATCCGCCGTGACCGGATCGGGTATTGACGATTTGATATCAACCATCGTTAGCTTTCTGGATGCAGCCGATGAAGACCGACAGGAAAACGAGTTTTGACAACGCCAAACGGGTGATTGTCAAGGTAGGCAGCAATGTGCTGACCGAGAATAGCGGTCTGGACCTGAACGTTGTCCGGTCCATCAGCCGTCAGATCTGCAGACTGATCGATCGGGGCCTGGAAGTCATTCTGGTCACATCCGGAGCCATGTCCGCCGGTATCCGCAAGATCGGCCTTTCCAAAAGGCCTGATGAAATCCCCAAACGCCAGGCCGTCTCGGCAGTGGGTCAGGCCAGCCTCATCATGGAATATGAAAACGCGTTTGAGCGGTATGGAAACAAGGTCGCCCAGATCTTGCTTACCAGCGAGGATCTGAATAACCGCAAGCGCTATCTGAATGCCAGAAACACCCTTTATACGCTGCTTTCCTGGCAGGTGGTTCCCATCATCAACGAGAATGACACAGTTGCCATCGAATCCATCAAATTCGGCGACAATGACAATCTGGCGGCCATGATTGCGCTGCTGATGGATGCCGACATCCTGATCATCCTGTCCGATATCGACGGCCTGTACGCCAAAGATCCCCGGTCCAATCCCGATGCCGAACTGATTCCGACGGTCACCACGTTTAAAAAGAGCCTGGAGAAAGTTGCCGGCGATATTCCGGGATCCCTCGGGACCGGCGGTATGCTCAGCAAAATCAAAGCCGCAAAAAAAGTAACGTCAGCCGGCGTTCCCATGGTGATTGCCAACGGCAATGTTCCGGACATCCTGGAAAAGCTTTTTGACGGCGGATCCTACGGCACATTTTTTGTTCCCCAGGCCGATCGGTTGCCCAGCCGGAAATGCTGGATCGGCTATTCCCTTAAACCCGAAGGCGTCATCGTGATCGATCAGGGCGCGGCAACGGCTGTCCTCAAACGGGGTAAAAGCCTGCTTTCCAGCGGCATCATCGGGGTTGAAGGCGATTTTGGAATCGGTGCGCCCGTGGAGTTTAAAACCGCGGAAAGCGATATTCTGGGCACGGGACTGGTGAACTACAGCGCCGCGGATATTCGAAAAATCATGGGACTTCAGTCCCGGCAGATTCAGGAACGGCTGGGGGAAAAACCTTTTGATGAAGTCATCCACAGGGACAATCTTGTCATTACCACGGAAATTGGAGGCATCCATGACTGTTGAATCCGTTGTCATCGACATGGCCAGAGCTGCCAAAGCAGCCGCCCGGGAAATAGCCAGATGCCCGACTCCCCGGAAAAATGCCATGCTGCTGAGGCTTGCGGATCTGATTCGCGAAAACGCAATCGTCATAAAGCAGGAAAACGCCAGAGATGTTGTGGATGCCCAAAAATCCGGACTTTCCGCGGCCATGATAGACCGCCTGACCATTACGGATTCAACGATTCAGTCCATGATGAACGGGCTCCGGGAAGTGGCTGCGCTGGAGGATCCGGTGGGAGCATCCATCCGAAGCTATCGCAGGCCAAACGGTCTGGAGGTTTCCCGGGTGCGGATTCCGCTGGGGGTCATCGGCATCATCTATGAGTCCAGGCCCAACGTCACCATTGACGCGGCGGCCCTCTGCCTGAAATCGGGAAATGCCGTGATCCTTCGCGGCGGCTCCGAAGCCCATCACTCGAACCAGGTTCTGGCCGCGCTCATCGGCCGGGCTCTTCAGGAAGCCGGGCTGCCGAAGGAGTCCGCCCAGGTCATTCCGGTCAGGGATCGAAGCGCCGTTACCACGCTGCTGCAACAGGAAGAATGGATCGATCTGATCATCCCCCGCGGCGGCGAAAGCCTGATCCGGTTTGTTGTCGAGAATTCCAGAATCCCGGTGCTGAAGCATTATAAAGGCGTATGCCATGTGTATGTGGACAACGGGGCGGATCTTGACATGGCGGAAAGCATATGCTTCAATGCCAAGGTCCAGCGGCCGGGCGTCTGCAATGCCATGGAAACCCTTCTCGTTCATGAAAATGCAGCTCCTGTTTTTTTGCCTCAGGTGGCGGAAAAGCTCTTTGCCGCCGGCGTATTGATTCGCGGATGCGAGAAAACCTGCCAGATCCTTCCCCGGGCCGAACTGGCGACCGAGGCGGACTGGCCGGCTGAATATTTGAATCTGACGCTGGCCGTTAAAGTGGTCTCCGGTATGGACGAGGCCGTGGCGCACATCGCCGCGTACGGCTCCAGCCATACCGATGCCATCGTAACACGGGATTATGAACGGGCCAGGCGCTTTGTCCGGGAAGTGGACTCATCCGTGGTACTGGTGAATGCGTCCACCCGGTTTAATGACGGCGGCCAGATGGGCCTGGGGGCTGAAATCGGCATCAGCACCACCAAACTCCATGCCTTTGGTCCCATGGGTCTGGAAGAGCTGACAACCACCAAATTCGTGGTGTTCGGGGACGGCCAGATCAGGGAATAGACGACAGAAGGCAGGAGGCTTCACGTTACACGATGATGAGAAAGGATGTCCATGCGGATCGGGCTGTTCGGGGGCACATTTAATCCGGTTCATTTCGGGCATTTGCGGACGGTTCTGGAGGTCAGGGAGCGGTTTGGCCTTGACCGGGTCTATCTGATTCCCTCCGCCATGCCGCCGCATAAATCCGAAGCCGGCATTGCCAGCCCATCGGACCGCCTGGAAATGATGCGACGGGCGGTTGAAAATGCCTCCGATTTTGTGGTCTCGAATGTGGAGCTGATGCGCACCGGCCCGTCCTATACGATTGATACCCTTTCGTTTTTCGCGGATGTGCTTCCCAAAACAGACCCGTGTTTTTTGATTGTCGGCCTGGATGCCTTTCTGGAGATTCACACCTGGAAAGACTTCAGGGGAATCCTGGCCCGGATTCCCCTGATTGTCATGGGAAGGCCGGGAGCTTTCGACCGCGGAAAGTTTCAGGATATGCCCCTTGCCGTAGCCGATTACCTTGACGGGCTGGCGCCCGGCTATCAATATGACCGGCAGCAATCGGTTTTTGTTCATCCCGGGTTTCAGCCCGTTTACCTGATTGGCGTGACATCTCTGGATATCTCATCCTCCGCCATTCGATCTCTGGTTCGCAGTGGCCGATCCATCCGGTTTCTGGTTCCGGAAACGGTATCCGAATTTATTTCCAGCAAAGGACTTTATCAATGACCCAGCAGTTGCCTTCCGATCCTTCACTGGATCTTTTTATTCAAGCCGCCCAGGGGAAAAAAGCCCTGGACATTGTTGTCATGGACCTCAGGGGCATGACAGCGATCACCGATTATTTCATCATCTGCAGCGGACGATCCAGCCGTCAGGTCATGGCCATTGCCGATCATATTCAGAAAGAGATGCGAGATAACCGTATCCGCCCTCTGGGGGTCGAGGGCATAGGCTCCGGGCACTGGATTCTTCTGGATTATGACCATGTGGTGATTCATGTGTTTTATGACCCGATTCGCAGATTCTATAATCTGGAAGGACTCTGGGTGGATGTCCCCAGGATTCAGGTTGACAGTCCGCAAATCGAAATGGATGACTGTGAGGGAGATGATACCGATGACCAATCGGATGTGCCTGCTCATGATTCTTGATGGCTGGGGCATTCGCGATTCGCGCGATGCCAATGCGGTGGAACTGGCCGACACCCCCCATCTGAGGCGTTTGAAAAACGGCTATCCCCATACCCAACTTCTGTGTTCGGGAGAGGCGGTGGGGCTTCCGGAGGGGGTGATGGGCAATTCCGAAGTCGGCCACATGAATATCGGGGCCGGCCGGGTCGTTTTTCAGGATCTGGTTCGGATTAACAAGGCGGTTCGCGAAGGGGATTTTTTTGAAAATCCGGCACTGAAAACCATCCTGTCAAAGGTATCAAGAAATCTTTTGGCCGCCCGTTCCGCGCTGCATCTCATCGGCCTGGTTTCAGACGGCGGGGTTCACAGCGATATTCATCATCTGCTGGCCCTTCTGGACATGGCCAGAAGAAACGGTTTGAAACAGGTATTTGTTCACGCCATTCTGGACGGCCGGGATACGCCGCCGGACAGCGGTGTTGAGTATATCCGCAGGCTCAAGGAGCATATCTGCCGGCATAATTATGGGGATATTGCATCCATCTGCGGCCGTTTTTACGCCATGGACCGGGACAAGCGATGGGACAGGACGGAATCGGCCTATCGCCTGTATACCGAAGGAGAGGGCCTTCATGAAAAAGATCCGGTGGAAGCCGTTCAAAAGGCCTATCAACGGGGGGAAATGGATGAATTCGTCAAACCCGTTGTGTTGACCGATAAAGGCGATCACCCGTTGGGAATTTTTCGGGACGGGGATGGCGTGATCTGCTTTAATTTTCGATCCGACCGGGTCCGCCAGATCACCCACGCCTTTAATGATGTGGAATTCCCCTATTTTAAGCGCCGGGTTCTGCCGAGGCTCTGTGGTTATGTCTGTATGACGCAGTACGATGAAACGCTTTCTCTGCCCATTGCCTTTGCGCCGGTTAACCTGAAGGATATTCTGGGAGAAGTCATCAGCCGCAGCCGGCTTCGCCAGCTACGGATTGCAGAGACGGAAAAATACGCGCATGTCACCTATTTTTTCAACGGTGGGGAGGAAAAACCGTTCCCCCTGGAGGATCGGTGCATGGTGCCGTCTCCAAGAGAGGTTCCCACCTATGATCTGAAACCGGAAATGAGCGCCAGAACCGTAACCGACCAACTGCTGACCCGGTTGGATGAAACCGCCTACCATCTGGTGGTGCTCAATTTTGCCAACATGGACATGGTCGGCCATACCGGATTTTTGAACGCGGCCATCCGTGCTTGTGAGACCGTGGATGAATGTGTGGGCAAAATCGTGGAAAAAGTTCAGTCCATGGGCGGTGCGGTGCTGATCACGGCCGACCATGGAAACGCGGAAACCATGGCGGATGAAAACGGTCACCCTTACACCGCGCATACCCTGAATCCGGTGCCGTTGATTTTGGCGGACGATACGCGAAAGCAGGCAAGTCTTGTGCCGGGAGTACTGGGCGATATTGCCCCCACGATTCTGGAAATCATGGGCATTGAAAAGCCGGAGTTGATGACGGGCCGGTCGTTGATTATGGCGTGAAGCACATCGTTCGTGAAGCGTGAAACGTGGCAGCTTCGTAGGCTGGGTAGAGAGCGGAGCCTCTACTGGTAACTCGGTAAAAAGCAGGTAGGTCAGGGGGCCGCGGTTTTTCGCGACACCCTGACAAAATAGCGGATTCCGGGTCTAATTGCCGGCGACTTCCCGGTTGCAGTGCTTGCAGACAGTGGCTCTTTTTTTGATGATTTCCGCACAGAACGGGCATTCCCGTGTAAAAAACCGCTCATGGATTTTTTGAACAGACGCGTCCAGCTTTTCCTGAATGAGTTGATTTCCCACCTTGAGACTCTTAAGCGGCTCGACGGCTTCCAATTCTCCAATATCGCCGATCATCTCGGCTGCTTTTAACCGGACCCGGGAAGGTTCCGTGGGGTCCAGAATGATTCGCAGAACCGTGGGGGAATCCTTGGCAACATAACAATCCGCCAGAATGGAAAATCCTTTTTTGGTGTTTTCTTTCAGCGCTTCTTCCTGAGCCAGGACTTGACTGTCGATGATCTGTCCGGTTCCGCCCATGGGGCTGAAAACCGGCATCAGCTCGAACTGCTGGGTTCCCGGATAATTCATGCACCGGTAGGACGCATGATGTGAATAGTTTTCTTTCAAGTTTTCCCAGCCCTCTTTATAGAGCTTGCAATCGTCATTAAAACACAGAAATAAATAGGGCGTTCCCCACCCCAGTCCGTCACCAACCGGAATCGGCGGTACTTCCCACATGCTCATTTCCATGCCGCAGTGAGGGCAGTGTGGTTTTTCCTGGGAAAGCACTTTTTCAAGTACCTGCTCTTTGGTCTCGTACATTGGAATAATCCTCCGTTAATGCTCATATAAAGCTGCTGAACCGTAAAATTCACCTTATCATGCGCAGTAAATTAAGCCCCCTTTTCCGTTTTGTCAATGAACGGCGGGAGTGCAAGCGCTTCATAAAAAATCTTTGTGGCAGATCTGGCTCTGTATTGATAAGTTGGCGATAACGTAGTATGCAATAATTAATATAATTAGAAGCATGAAAGCGCCTATTCCCATTTTGTGCAAATTTCCATCAACTCATGCAAGCTCAACAGGAGGAAAACGTCATGGTTCGAACTGAAATATCGTTATTCTTGCAAAACGTGCCCGGAGAACTGGGCAAATTATCCTATTTGCTGGCGAATGCCGGAATCAACATTGATGCCCTGACCATTCAGGATGCATCCAGTTATGTGAAGGAGCTTTTTCAGGCAAGGGGAAAGTCGTTAAAGCGGATTGCCTCTGCTTCCAGCTACAATTCCATGCGAAAGGACTCCGCGGAGCATGCATTGATACGTCTGCTGGTGAATAACACGGACAAGGCCGTTGATTTGTTGTCCAAGAATGAATATGTATTCGATGTGATGCCGGTGATCGCCATCGAACTGGAGAATAAACCCGGCGAGTTGGCCAGAATAACCATCAAATTCGGAGAAGAGGGAATCAACATCAACTATGTTTACGGTTCGGTGTCCTCGCCGGATGCCAAGTGCCTGTTTGTGTTCTGCCCCGAAGATATCGATAAGGCAGCCGCGATTTTTAAGGAGTCATAGGCAGCGGAGAAATACTTCCCCGACATGGCGAAAGGGGTGTTTTCGTTTTCATCGCACCTTTTGCGGGAATCAACGGGGTTGCGCAGGACCGCAACCCCTGTCCGCATCAAACCTGATCTTCCTTCCACATATCCCTGGTAAATCTGACGCTCCTGTTACGTCCTTCCTCCTTTGCCCGATAGAGTGCCACATCGGCATACTTGATACAGCTCCAGAGCGTACTGGTATCAGCAGGGAATTCACTTGCTCCCAGGCTGATTGTTTTTTGGATTTCACCATCGGGAATCTTTATCTTGAGCTGCTGAATATTCATGCGGATTTTCTCCGCCACTGTCATGCTTTCCCCATTGCTGATATCGAGCAGCACCGCCAGAAACTCCTCGCCGCCGAAACGGATCACGATGTCAGACTCGCGAACACTCTGCCGGATGACATCGGCTGTCTGCTTGAGAACAATATCGCCGATGGAGTGTCCGTAGGTATCATTGACCTGTTTGAAATAGTCCAGGTCGCACATGACAAGCCCGATCGCCTTGCCCCTGCGCAGGATTCCGGCAACGATCTTTTCCGTATACTCCTGCAGGTACCGCCGGTTGTACAATCCTGTCAGCGTATCGATCAGGGCCGAATCGCGCAGTGAGCTCATCAGCCGCTTGGTTTCGATGACTGCCAGGGATTCGTTAATGTATTGCTCAGCCTTGAAGACCTTTGCCTCCATCGCCTTTACACCGGATGGGTTGCCCGGTGCATCGAAGACAAACTGCACAACGGCAACGGTGGCACCGCCGACCACGATTGGATGGCAGTAGTGAACATGTCCGTTTTGAGCTTTAAATTGCCTGCAGATAGCGGGGAAAGTGGTAGAGTTAATGATATGGCCGGTTCGCTTTGCTTTGCATAGGTCGCAATTATCAAGAATATTTTGATTGCACAACATTTCCTCCTGGTCGAAGCTGCTCGGAAAGGTCAGGCGAATCGCATTTTTCGCATGGATGATTTGGTAGATGAAACAGCAGTTGATTCCAAGCTGCTGGGTGAACACTTCGCCGATTCTTTGGTACACTTCATCCAGGCTGTCATCCTCCTCAATAACTTTCTTGAAGACCGAGAGGTTGTTGATCGACTCCATCAGGCTGTTGAACTCTCTGGAGAGGATTCCGATTTCGTCTTTAGAAGTTACGGCGATACGTTTGGTCAGGGCCGTTTGGCCTTTCCCGCTGGCGATATCCTGGAGACCATCGATGACCTTCTTCAGAGGGTGGGTGATACCGGTGCCGATCACAACCGCAAAAGAAATTGTCAAGATTGAAAAAATAAGGGTTCCGGTCAGCATGAAGAAACGAAGACGGTTGATATCGTTTCTGACATCGTCGATATAGATACCACTGCCGATAAGCCACCCCCACGGCTCATAAAGCTTGACATAGGATATCTTTGGAACCGCTGTTTCCTCTCCGGGCTTCGGCCACATATAATCCACGAAGCCGGCGCCGTGACTCTTGCAGACCGCTACGAACTCGCGAAAAAGATACTTGCCGTTGGGGTCCTTGTTATCGGTCAGATCCGTACCGTCCAAATCGGTTTTGATGGGGTGCATGATCATCACGAGTTTCATGTCGTTGATCCAGAAATAATCTTTCTCACTGTAGCGCATGGCTTTTATGCGCAGCGCAAAACGCGCCTTGGCGTCACCAAGGCTCATCTGCCCGTTTGTTGCCAGGGTGTCATACTCCTGGAAAATGCCATAGGCCACATCGACAACGTTTTTCAGGCCCTCCTTCTTTCCATCCAACACCTTCTGCTCGACGAGTGGCATAAAATACAACAAAATGACCAGCGTGATGAATGTTACGCTGACAATCGATATGGTGATAATTTTGGTCAGGATCGGCCATTCCTTGAATCTCAACAGGTACATAAACAAATCCTCCACGTTATTATGGATGCATCCGAGCGATCTCTGTATTGGAAAGAGATGTCGCCGGCCCGTTTACAGGAATTCGGACGGTAAACGTTGTGCCTTTCCCCACTTCGCTCTGAACGTCTATGGTGCCCTGATGTTTTTTGATGATGTTGTAAGCCACGTTCAGCCCCAGACCCGTACCTTTGCCGACTTCCTTGGAGGTAAAAAACGGGTCGAATATTTTGGACAGATTCTCCTTTGGGATGCCCTGTCCGGTGTCGCTGATGACGATTTCAGCATAACCGGTTGTTTCGCGGGTGACAATCCGGATTTCCCCCTGTTTTTCAATGGCCTGTGCCGCGTTAACCAGAATATTCATGAATACCTGATTGAGCTGTTGCGGATAGCACCTGATCTGGGGAAGATCCGCCGAATACTCCTTATGGATGGTTGCCTTATATTTCAATTCGTTCCAGACGATGTTCAGGGTTGAGTCCAGGTTCAGGTTCAGGTCCGATATCTTCAGAACGTCTTCTCCCGGATGGGAAAAGTCTTTAAGGTCCATGACGATCTTTTTGATGCGGTCCAGGCCCTCGCGGGATTCCTCAATGAGACTGGGAATATCCTCCAGAATAAAGTCGACATCCAGATCCGATGCCTTTTTCCGTAATTGCGCGGCCAGGGCTTCGATTGCCGGCAAATCCAGGCCGCTGTCCTTCAGACTGGAAAGCCGAACCATGAGCTGGCCATATGCCGAGATGATCTCGCGCAGATCCTTCTGATAATCGGTCAGTGATTTTAAATTGCTGCTGACAAACCCGACCGGATTGTTGATTTCGTGAGCCACGCCCGCCGCCAGTTGACCGATGGATGCCATTTTTTCGGCCTGAACCATCTGAGACTGGGTTCCTTTTAATTCTTTCAGCGTATCCGCCAATTTGACGTTTTTTTCCTGAATCTGAAAAACGGCGCTTTGGAGTCGCTGATTGAGGCTTATGATTTGATCCGCTTTTCGCTGCTCATCGGTCACGTCCCTGGAGACAATGGCAACCTGAACCACCTTGCCGATTTCCTGCATGATCGGCAGCAGATGCAATTCAACATGGCGTTTTCCCTGAATGCCCGCATCCGTGGTTTCCCGGATGAGAATGGGCAAGCCGGAATTGAAAACATCCCGTGCGTGAGCCATGATGGCCTGGATGCGGAAGCTTGCCATGTCCCAGTATTTTTCCTGGAAACAGGGAGTGCCGATAGTCGCCCTGATGTCAAGCCCTTTGCTCTTGACAAAACTGATGTTCACCGAGACAATTCGAAAGTCCGAATCAATGGATACGATTTCCTCGAGAAGAGAATCCACGACGACTCGAAGCTTGTTGCGGCTTTCGATCAGAACCTGCTGAAGATTCCTGTGCCCTTCCTCCAGTTTGATGATCCGTTCACCGGCCTTGATTCGGGCGCGAAGCTCTTCGGGGTCAAGGGGCTTTTTAATATAGTCGTCCGCCCCGCATTTCAAGGTTTCCAACAGATCTTTTTTCTGTTCTTTCCCCGTGATGACAATAATGTAAGTGTAATGATCCTTGGAAGCGGCGCGAATATTACTGCACAGTTCCAGACCATCCATTTGCGGCATGATCCAGTCCGTTATGACCATCTGGATGGGTTTTGTCTGATAAACATGCCAGGCTTCCCGCCCGTCTTGGGCTGTCATGACCGTGTGACCGAGCGTGTCCAGGAAGTCGACCAGCATATCCAGTATCATGACATCATCTTCCGCGATCAGAATTTCCATAAGGGTCCTCCGAATTCAGATGTTTTTTCAGCGGGACTGTAATTCTCTCTATACGATGTGAAAAACCTGGAATGCAAGACTTTTGCTGAAAATGGAGTTTCATTTTAATCGAACCATGCTGATTTATATTTAATCATTGCATCTTACTGTATGGGTTTGATATAGCAAGAAAACAGTCAATAACATTGGGCGCTGGGTCGGTCCAATGCTTTTTTATTCCCGCCCTTTGGTAAATCTTGTTTTGGTTTGAACCCTCATACGCAGAGGACACATATATGTCCGATAAGCCCCGGAACCCGAATTATCCTGCCGATCAAATCTTCGATGCATTTCTCAGTCTTTCCAGGGATGGCGTTTATATTGTCGGCGAAGATGCGGGATTTCAGGAAGTCAATCCCGCTTACTGCAATCTGCTGGGCTATTCCCGTGAAGAGCTGTTGACCCTTTCCATCCCTGGTGTCGAGGCAAATGAATCCCCTGAGGTGATTTTCCGCCGCATCGAAGCCATCAAGGTTTCCGGTGCGGCCCGGTTTGAAACGGTGCATCGCCGCAAGGACGGAACCAAGGTGGATGTTGAAATCAGCGCCACCCATATCAAAGTAAAGGGTGTGGGCCTGTTTCTTTCGATTGTTCGGGATCTGACCCGGCGGCGCCTGGAAGAAGCTGAGAAAGCCCGTCTTGTCACGCTTGAACAATCCGTTCGGGGCCAACTGGAAGGGGTGCAGTCCTGGCTGAAGCAGCAACTGGATTTCAATGTCGGCATCACCGAAAACCTGGGCGAAGGTGTGTTTGTCCTCGGCAGGACAGGACTTGTCACGTTTATGAATCCCGCGGCGGAAAGACTGATGGGCTGCGGCCGTCAGGAAATGATTGGCCGACCGGTTTGTGAAATGGTGGGGTGCAAGGAGGCAAAAAATGTATTATTTATCAGTTCGCGACATAAATTGTTGTCGGTAATGGATTCCGGAAAGATTCTGAATGTTGAGGAAGATCAGTTCATGCAAAGGGATGGAGCGCCTTTTCCCGTATCCTTTACTGTTTCCCCTCTTCGCCTGGAAGGAAAAATCTCCGGTGTCGTGGTGTCGTTTATCGATATTACCGATCGCAAAAAAAAGGATGCCGCGCTGCTGCACCTGAATCGTCTTAAAGACGGCCTGATCAGCGCAACCCGCGTCATATCCGGAAAGCTGACGCTGGAAGATCGGCTCATGGAAACGCTGTCAACAGCCCGGCGCCTGTCCGAGGCCAAATATGCGGTGCTGGTTTTTGTGGAAAACGATAAGATCACAAGGGTTTTCCATGAAGGCCTCGGTCCTGAACCGCTTCAGATCCTTGACAAGTGGCTGAACGCCAGGGGCGGATCCCTGCTTTTCCAGGATAAGACGACCATTCGGGTGTCCCGGGGTTCGAACGATCCCCGATTCGCGTCATTTTGGGATCACTTTCCGGGAATCGATGTTTTGATCCGGGCGCCCGTGGTTTACGGCGATCAAATCCTGGGGACCATCTGGCTGGCCGACAAAGTCAATGGAAAACCCTTTACCGACAATGATCAGGAGATTGTTGAAACACTGGCGGCCCATGCGGCTGTGTCCTTCAATAACGCCATGCTGCGTGAACGTATTCATACATTAAATCAGGATCTTGAAAATACCGTTCGGGAAAGAACCCGTGATTTGAAAGAAGCCATGGCCCTTGCTGAAATGGCCAGCCACGCCAAATCCCGCTTTCTGACCGGCATGAGTCATGAACTGCGAACGCCGATGAATGCCATTATCGGGTTTTCGGACGTCCTGGCCGAGGAATATGTCGGTCCGCTCAATGACAAACAGCGGGAATATGTCGCGGATATTCTGGACAGCGCAAATCGCCTGCTGCTGTTGATCGATGACATTCTGGACGTAACCCGGATCGAGGCCGGCAATATGATACTGGACCCGGAAGTTGTCAGGCTCGGGGAACTGCTTCAAGACAGCCTGATCATGGTCAGGGAAAACGCCGGCAAACACGCCATTGCCACTCGCATTGAAATGGGCGCGGAAACATCGAATCTTGAAATTGTTGCTGACTTGCAAAAGCTCAAGCAGGTCTTGTTCAACCTGCTTTTCAACGCCGTAAAATTTACACCGGACAACGGCAGTGTCGTCGTAAAAACCGGTTTTGCAGGTCCGGATTCTAAAATCATCCGGGTGATTGTCGAGGATTCCGGCATTGGCATTGCCCCGGAACATCTGGAGAAAATCTTTGAGGATTTTTTCCAGGTTCAGGGCGGCATTCAGGATAAGACCCAGGGAACGGGCCTGGGTCTTTCCCTGGTCAAACGGCTTGCCGAGATGCACGGCGGAAGGGTGTGGGCGGAAAGCAGCGGCATCGGCAAAGGCAGCCGGTTCGTTGTGGAGTTGCCGGTGAACGGCATTGACCCGAGTAATTAAGATGGGCTGAAGACTTTTAAGGATAGTTATTATGCCTGGGAAAATAAATGAGTTGATGCAATCCATGGCAATTGAGAACGCCCGGCTTCGTGAACGGATATTTCAGGAAAAACAATATGCCGAAGCCGTGATTCAAAGCATTTCAGACGGCGTCTGCAGCGTGGATCGAAACCGGGTGATTCTTTCCTGGAACAAAGGGGCGGAGAAAATCACCGGATATGGCATCCAGGAAGTGCTTGGCAAAACCTGTTGCGAAATTTTTGCCCACCGGGATGAAGCCGGCCGGTCATTATGTGAAACCGGGCGCTGTCCCCTGAAAAGAGTCTGGGATGCGGGACTTCCCGCGGAGCCCGCCAGAGTGCTTTCCCGAATCAAATCCGGTACACTGATTCGGGTTTCCCTGTCTGCATCGGCAATTATGGACAGCGACGGCCGGAATCTTGGGGCAATTGAGATTTTTCGGGATATCTCAAAGGAAGTTGAACTGGTCCGCGGCATTCAACTGGCCAACCAGGCCAAATCCAATTTTCTGGCCAACATGAGTCATGAACTTCGGACGCCCATGAATGCTATTCTCGGCTTTTCCGAAGTGCTGTCGGAAGAATATTTCGGTCCGCTCAATGACAAACAACGGGAATACGTTTCGGATATCTTGTCCAGCGGCAATCATCTGCTGTTGCTCATTAACGATATCCTGGACTTGTCCAAGGTAGATGCCGGACAGGAACTGGAGTTGGAGCGGTTTTATGTGATGGATATTCTGGAAGACAGCATGCTCATGTTTCGTGGAAAGGCTATCAAACACGGAATTCACCTAAATCTGGATATTCCTCGGGATATGGAAACCTGTCAGATCAATGCAGACGGCAGAAAGCTCAAACAGGTTTTGTTCAATCTGTTGGCCAATGCCCTCAAGTTTACACCGGATGGTGGCAGCGTTGCCCTGAAGACCCGATTCTCGGACGCCACATCGAATACCCTTCGGATCATTGTCGAAGATACGGGCATCGGCATTGATCCGGATCATCTGGACAGAGTATTTGAAGATTTTTATCAGGTTCAGAATAGCGCAGTTCATAAAACTCCGGGAACCGGACTGGGGCTGTCTTTATGCCGGCGGTACGTACAGTTGCATGGCGGCGATATCCGGGTCGAAAGCGAGGGGCCGGGAAAGGGAAGCCGTTTTGTGATCGATCTCCCGTGTCGGCCGACATGGGTTATGAAATGAGGACGTTTATGAAAAAAACCATACTGATCGTGGAAGATGAACCACTTAACAGGAAGCTGATCCGCGACATTCTGACCCATCGGGGGAACACCGTCATCGAGGCCGGCAATGGCAGGAAAGGCGTTGATCTGGCTATTGAAATAAAACCCGATCTCATTTTCATGGATATTCAATTGCCGGTAATGGACGGGTTGGAAGCTATCCGGTTGATCAGGTCCGATCCGACAGCCCGGCATATTCCCATTGTGGCCCTGACCGGAAACGCAATGGACGAAGACGAAAAACGGATGCGCAAGGCAGGATGCGACGGATATCTCTCAAAGCCTTTCAAGGTCAAGGAACTGTTACAGATGACTGATTCCTTTTTGGGACTGTCGGGGAACTCCAAGACGGTCGTACCCTGATCACCTGATAAATCATGGGAAAAGTGCATGGTAAAGAATCCGATCATATTGATTGTAGATGATGAAGACCGCAACCTGCGGCTGATAGAAGCCTTGCTGCTGCCGATGGGCTATGATGTTCTGAAGGCCGCAAACGGCAAGGAAGCCACGCAAATGGCGATGGAAACGTCGCCGGACGTGATTTTGATGGATATCATGATGCCGGTGATGGACGGGCTCGAGGCGGTAAAGATCCTGAAACAGGATGCAGAAACCCGGATCATTCCGGTGGTCATGATAACGGCGCTTCGGGAAGTGAATGACCGGATAAAGGCACTGGAAGCCGGCGCGGATGATTTTTTAAGCAAGCCGGTCGATAAAACGGAACTCAGAATCCGGGTTCAGACCCTGGTTAAGGTGAAAGCCTACAACGATCATCTTCGAAATTATCAGAAACAACTGGAAGCCGAGGTTGCCCGAAAAACGATTCAACTGCGGAAAACCCTGGAAGCCCTTCAGATTGCTTCGCTGGATTCCATACACCGACTTTCCCGGGCCGCTGAGTACAAGGATGAAGATACCGGCGCGCATATTGAGCGAATGAGCCGTTATTCGGAAGCCGTGGCCCGGAAGATGGGTCTTGATGGCAAAACCGTTGAACGCATTTTGTATGCGGCGCCCATGCATGATGTGGGTAAAATCGGCATTCCGGACAAAATCCTGTTGAAACCCGGCAAGCTGGATCCGGATGAATGGGAAATCATGAAGCAGCATGCCGCCATTGGCGCCAGAATTCTGGGCGGGTCCCGGACAGGGTTTATCAAGCTGGCGGAAGTCATTGCCCTGACCCATCACGAACGCTGGGATGGGTCAGGCTATCCCCAGGGGCTAAGAGGGACGCGGATTCCAATCGTTGGCCGCATCACGGCCATCGCCGATGTCTTTGACGCCCTGACCACCCGAAGGCCTTACAAGGAGCCGTTTTCTCTGGAAAAATCTTTTGCCATCATCCGGGAAAGCAAGGGAACCCATTTTGACCCGGATGTCGTGGATGCGTTTTTTGCCGTTCAGGATGAGATTCTGGCGATAAAGGAAACATATCAGGGATAAATGTCAGGGGTCAGAAGCCTGTATGTCATACTGTAACTTTAACCCATTGAACCGTCCAGCACGTTACGAACGGTTTTCGCCAGGATTGTTTTCGTCAGGGGTTTCATCAGCAGTGCCCGAATTCCAAGTTCGTCTGCCCGGGTTTCAGAAATATTTTTGTTGTATCCGGTGCATAAAATAACCGGAATGTCCGGCCTGATTTTCATGAGCTCGGCAGCCAGATGGTCTCCAGCCATGTTCGGCATGCTCATATCGGTCATCACCAAGTCAAAATCATTCGGTCGGCTTTTAAACAGCTCCAGTGCTTCGATGCTGTTCGTTCGGGTGGTGACCCTGTAGCCCAGATGCGATAGAATTTCCCCGCACAGGGTTGCGATGGCTGGTTCGTCGTCGATCACCAAAACCCGTTCATTGCCTACCGGCAGGGTATCGAAAGTTTCCGGCTCAGACCGGTTATTCGTTTTGATTGCCGGCAGATAAATGGTAAATGTTGATCCGTGGCCAATCTCACTCTGAACCGAAATGTCCCCGCCATAGCTTTTCACGATGCCCTGGACAACGGAAAGCCCCAATCCGGTTCCCGTCCCCACACCTTTGGTGGTAAAATAGGGCTCAAAAATGAACTCCATGTCCTTTTCTGAAATTCCCTTTCCGGTGTCCGTCACGGTGATGGAGATATAATCTCCCGGCGTCAGGTCAGAGGGTTTTTCCTTGATATCTGGATCCAACTTTGAATCAGACAGACTTACCGTTATAATTCCGCTGTCGCTTTCCAAGGCCTGAGCCGCATTGGTGCACAGGTTCATGAATATCTGATGAATATGGGTGGGGTCTCCATTAATGATCGCTTGACTGTTCAGAGACGTCCGGATATCGATGGTTGTGGGAAGCGTGGATCGGATCAGATTGAGGACCTCTTTGACAATCAGGCTGACCTGAACGGGAATTCGCTCGGTTTTGGACCGCCTGGCAACGGTCAATATCTGTTTGACCAATTCCTTGGCACGATTGCCTGCTGTATTGACTTCGTGAATATAGCCCTCCAACAGGGACTCCTTTTCGACAAACCCCAGCGCCAAATCGCTGTAACCGATTACGGCGGTCAGGATATTGTTGAAATCATGAGCAATACCGCCGGCAAGGGTGCCGATGGCTTCCATCTTCTGGGCCTGACGCAGTTGCGCTTCCAGCTTTTTCTCATTTTCCAGCATCGTGCGGTATTCGGTAATATCCCGGGACACCCCCAGCAAATACAGGGGATTGCCATTGCCATCCAGGATCGGGATTTTTTTGGTGTGAACCCATCGCTTGCCCTGGAACCGGGTCTGAACGCTTTCCTCGGGAATGTCTATCAACCGTTTGGAATCAAGCACCTCCCGATCTTTACGGGTGAAGATATCGGCATTCTCCTCTGAAAACAAGTCGTAGTCGGTCTTTCCGATCATCTCTTCAACCGGATACCCCAGAAGCGTCTCACCCGCCCGATTAAGCCGAACAAAGCTCAGATTTTCAGCATCTTTTACAAAAATCATATCCGGGATATTGTCGATAATCGTGGTGAGAAATATCTCGTTTTGCCGGATTTCTTCCAGTAAAATATGGTTTTTCATTTCTAGATAATGGCGTTTTAACCCCTCTTCTATCCGTGACTTGATGAATTCATGATCGATCGGCTTGGAAAAATAGCCCAGTAATTTGCCTTTATTGATGGCATCCACCAGGGGATCGAAGTCGCTGAATCCGGTCAGCATGTACCGCAGAATATCGGGGTACTGCGCTGCGACTTGCTCCAGCAGCTCGGTACCGGTCATGCCAGGCATTCGCTGATCGGTGATCAGCACCTGGATGTCTCTTTTCCTCAAAATATCCAAGGCTTGTTGGGCTGAATCCGCCAGAGAGACGTCGTAGATGCGACGAAAAACGGCCTTGAAGCTGTTGAGGTTTTCGATGTCGTCATCCACGTACAGAATACGGACTTTGGGCATGGACGCTGCGGGGGTCATGGTGCCTCCTTTTCCAGGGGCAATAGGACTGAAACCGCTGTCCCGGTGCCCGAGATGTTGGTGATTTCGATCAGACCGTTATGGTCCTGAATGATCCCGAGGCTGATGGACAGGCCAAGTCCCGTTCCTTTCCCCACATCCTTGGTCGTAAAAAACGGATCAAAAACTTTGTCCCGGATGGCTTCGGGGATTCCCGAACCGGTATCGCAGAATTCAATGACAACATAGGGTCCGGATTCCCGTGTTTGACGGGTTGTTCGGATCGTGATCGTCCCCTGTTGGTGCGCTTCCTTGCCGTGGATGGCATCGATGGCATTGGAGAGGATGTTGGTGAAAACCTGAATCAACCTGCCGGGCTGAACCTGCAGCGCGGGCACGGAGCCGTATAATTTTTCGATCGAAATGGTTTTTTTGTAGCGCGGCTTGAGTACCACGAGCGATGCATTGATCAACGCATGCACATCGGTCTCTTCATCAGCCGGAGCATCCATTCGGGAATAGGTGCGCAGGCTGTTGACAATCTCCTCCGTGCGGCGAACCCCTTCCTGAATGTGATGCAACAACGCCTCGATTTCCGTGATGACCGTGGTGTATTCCATTTCAGCTTTCAGCGCATCGATGCGGTCCGGCAGGGTTGGGTGCCGGCAGTCGGTCCGGCATTGCTCATACAATTCAAGGAGTTTTTGCAGATCATGAATATCCGCGCTCAGCCCCAGCGCGCTGGTCTTGATGAAATTAACCGGGTTGTTGATTTCATGCGCAATGCCTGCGGTCAGGACGCCCAGGGCAGCCAGTTTCTCTGACTGGACCAGGTGCTGCTGGGCGATTTTAAGATCAGCCAGCGCCCGTTTGAGTTCCTCGTTTTTTTCTTCAATCGCCCGATGGGCGCGAACCAGTTTCAAATGGACTTCTGTCCGCGCGTGCACTTCCTCGAACTGGAACGGCTTGGTAATATAATCGACGCCGCCGACCTGAAAGGCTTTGACCTTATCCAGGGTTTCGGTCAATGCGCTGATAAAGATGACCGGAATATCCCGGGTGCGCGGGTCGGACTTCAACTGTTGACACGCCTCATAGCCGTTCATCTCCGGCATGTTGATATCCAGAAAGATCATATCCGGCGGGTCATCCAGGGCCGATTTCAGCGCCATGGCGCCCCTGGGAAAGCTTCGGACCCGATAGTCCTGCTCTTTCAGCATTTTTTCCAGAAGTTTCAGATTGGCAGGTGTATCATCCACGACCATAATCGTATTGCCTTGGCGTTGTGAGATCATGAATAGCCTCCGAGCAGCGCCTGTAGTTGCTCATACCGGTATTCATCCGCCAGTTGCCGTAAGGCCTGAGCGGCGCCGGGGTTTTGCCGCGCGACCGTCTCGATCATCGCCATCAGTTCCTCGTGATATCCGCCATGGATGGCCCTGCGCATGCCATCAACCAGTTCGACCGGCAGATCGGACAGGCTCTGGGGCGTGGGGAGGGCTGTTTCGCCGACTGTTTCAGGCTCCGGGCTTTCATACCGGTATTTCACGCCAAGGTGGTGATGAATTTCCGAAAGAATAACGCTTTCCTTGAATGGTTTGCGAATAAAGGAGTCTGCGCCGTACTCCAGGACCCCGATCCGCTGCTCCTCCAGGGCGCTGGCACTGACGGCAATGACGATGGTGTCCTTTCCGCTTTCGGCAGCCTTGATCCGCCTGGTGGCCTCAACGCCGTCCATGACCGGCATGCGGATATCCATCATGATCACCTGGGGACGCCATTCAAAAAACATATCGAGGCATTGCCTGCCGTCTGCCGCCTCCCGGACCTCAAACCCCACACGCTTCAGCATGCGGACCAGAATGTCCCGGTTGGTGGGATTATCATCAACAACCAGAATGCGATAGTCGGGCTGACCGGGCTCAAGACCCATGACACGGGGGGCAACCGGCCGGATTGGAACATCCTCCCCTTTTCCGGTTTCCACCGGAATGGAAAACCGGAAGGTGCTCCCCATCCCCGGACTGCTTTCCACCTGAATTTCGCCTCCCATCAGATTCACATATTCGCGACAAATGGCCAGACCCAGACCGGTCCCTTCTTTGGCCCGACCGAGGTCTGTCTGCTCAAAACTCTGGAAAATGAGCTTCAGATCCTCCGGTGCGATGCCCGCGCCCGAGTCTGTGACCGCAATGTGCAGGACCCGGTCTCCGGCGGCGTCCGTCTCAGACGCGGGAGGCCTGACAGCATGGACCCGCAAGACAATTGTCCCCTGTTCCGTAAATTTTAAGGCATTCCCTAAAAGATTGATAATCACCTGCCGCAATTTGCCCTCATCCGCGACAATATAACGGGGAATGGCTTCGCCGAACGTCAATTCCAATATCAGCCCCTTGGCGCGGGTGCGAACGGTAAACATCAGTTTGATATCATCCAGAAGTGCATGCAAATCAAACGCACTGGGGTGAAGTTCCACCCGCCCAGCTTCGATTTTGGACATTTCCAGAACATCGTTGATCAAATTCAGCAGATGATCGCCGCTGCGGCTGATAATCGTCAGGCTCTGACGCTGATCCGAAGAAAGCGTGGCATCCTGCTGCATCAGTTGGGCATATCCTAAAATCGCATTCATCGGGGTGCGGATTTCGTGGCTCATGTTGGCCAGAAAAATGCTTTTGGCGCGATTGGCTGTCTCGGCGTCCTCTTTTGCCAGCTTCAGCCGTTCTTCCGCGCTTTTAATATCCGTGATATCCCGGTAGATCGCATAAATGCCGACAGTTTTACCATCGATCACAATCGATGTTCCGGTCACCGATACCGGAATCAGCGAGCCGTCTTTTCGTTTTCGGCGGGTTTCATGCACGGTTTTTTCTCCGGATATGATCCGCTTTTTTAAACCCGCGCCTTCTTCAATCTGGTTTGCGGGAATAATGGTATCGTCCAGAGACCGGCCCAGCACCTCTTCGGCGGAATAGCCAAACAGCCGGACAAATTCGCTGTTGATCCGGATCACCCGGTCGGCTTCGTTGAGAAGGACAATGGCTTCCGGCGCGGTTTCAAACAGGGACCGGTACTGGTGTTCACTGATTTTGTTGGCGTCCAGCGCTGCTTTCAGCTCGACGTTGATGGACTCCAGATTGGCCGTCCGTTCCCGAATTACGGCCTCAAGTTGCTGCTGGTGGGTTTCCAGCTCATGTTTTGATTTTTTCAACTGCTGTTCGGATGCCAGAACCGACTGCATCATGTTGTTGTAAAAATGGGCAAGGCTTCCGATTTCATCGGTTGACAGGACCGTAAGCCGGTGTCCAAAATCTCCGGTCCGGGTAACGGTGACGATGCCGTCGCGCAGAGAATCGATCGGTTTGATGACAAAGCGATGCATTCCCAAAAAAGTCAAACCGCTTATCAGGGCCAGACCGATACAGACGATCCACAGGGTTTCCCATACGGCAGCGGTCACCTGCTGGTCAATCAGCCGCGAAGGGATCATGGCGGCGATTTTCCATCCCAGATTCGGCGAGGTGATAAATATGACATACTGGCTGTCACGGCTCCCATTGATGGAAAAACTGCCCGATGGCTGGGTCAGAACCCTGTCGGCATGATCCGGAACAAGGATTTTCAGGGGGCTGAACCGCATCTGTTCATCCCTGCTGGCCAGGATGACGCCGGTATCGTCCACCAGAAACATCTGTCCGTCATCGCCGATACGGTATCCGGAAATGTAATCCGTGAGGTTTGCCAGCGTGATGTCCGCTCCGATCACACCGTAAAAATGGCCGTCGTGATCCAGAAGCGCAGTGACCACGCCGATATTCACATCCGGCGTGGTGATGGATCGATAGGCAGGAGTAATCATCACTTTGCCGGGATGGTTTTTGGCCAGCGCGTACCATGGACGGGTGCGGGGGTCGTAGAGGCTGGGGCGCTGTCTTTTGTGGGAACGGACAAAACCGCCGTTTTCCCGTCCCATGTAAACCGAACCGATATGAGAATGCGTTGCCCGGTAGAGTTGAAACATATCGATGATACGCTGCTCCGTATCATCGATATGATACTCAAAATGGTCTTCGTCTCTTTCGAAAAACCGGGTAAAGTCGTTATCGTTACGGGAGCACACCACCTCATTGGCGGATAACACCCGAATGCCATGTTTGACATCTTCTATTAACATTGTCAGCGAAAAATCAAGGTTTTCAAGCTGTTTGACAATCCCGGATTCGATTGTGGACAGATGGCTTTTTTTTAATTCAACCGTTAATAAAAATCCCTGTACCGGCAGAATGACGGCCCCGCAAAGCACAAACAACAACAGGACTTTATGTTTCAGCTTCATCGAATGGATATTTAAAGTGCTTTGTAGCATTTTTCCAGCAGACCTTTGGCCGTAAACGGTTTCTGGATAAACTGAACCCTTTGATTCAGTACTCCGTGGCAGGCGATCATGTTGTCCGTGTAACCGGACATATACAGCACATTGGCCTCGGGGTGGTTTTCGCGGATCTTGGCAAATACATCCGGGCCTTTCATTCGCGGCATGATCACGTCGGTGAGCACCAGATGGATGGGACTTGCAAGCGCCGCCGCCTTGGCGACGGCATCCGTTACGTCATCCGATTCGATCACCGTGTATCCATGACCTGCGAGTATCACGCCTGCAAGCTTTCGAACAGACGGGTCGTCCTCCACAATCAGGATCGTGGCCGAACGGGTCACCGGTGATGGCAGTTTCGCCGGCAGGGCTTTCACCACATCCTCTTTAGCGCATAGCGGCAGATATATCTTGAATGCGGTTCCTTCACCCGGCTCGCTGTAGACCCAAATATTTCCCCCATGCTGCTTGATGATGCCATAAGAGGTCGCCAGTCCCAAACCCGTGCCTTTATCCCTGTCCTTGGTGGTGAAAAACGGCTCGAAGATGCGGTCCAGGGTATCTTTTGCCATGCCGCAGCCGGAGTCGCTGACACCGATCATGGCGTAACTGCCGGGAAGAACACCGGGCTTTTTTTCGGCGTAGGCATCATCCAATTCAACAACCGCGGTTTCAATCGTCAATATCCCACCGCCAGGCATGGCGTCACGGGCATTGACCGCCAGGTTCATCAGTACCTGCTCCAACTGGGCCGTGTCCGCCTTCACCGTAAGCGGTTCGGCGGTCAGCGCCAGATTCAGTTGAATGTCTTCACCGATCATCCGGCGCAGCAGCTTTTCAAACCCGGTTACGACATGATTGACATCCACAACCTGCATTTCAAGGACCTGCTTGCGGCTGAATGCCAGTAGCTGCCGGGTAAGGTCCTTGGCCCGGGTTCCTGCCTGATGGATCATCTCCAGCGGCTCATGGTGGGGATGGTCTTTGCTCAGGGCTTCCAATACGATTTCTCCATACCCCAGGATAACGGACAGCAGATTGTTGAAATCGTGGGCCACCCCGCCGGCAAGTCTGCCTATGGATTCCAATTTCTGGGCCTGCTGGAGCTGTTCCGTCAGCCGGATCTTTTCTTTTTCCGCGTTTTTGCGCTCGGTGACGTCTCGCGCAATCCCCCGAAAACCGGACGCATTTCCTTTGGCGTCTTTAACCAAAGAAACAGAGGTATCCAGATGACATTTAACCCCCTCTTTTGTTATGATTTCCCAGTCAACTGCCCTGAAAGACTCTCCGGTTGTGAATACGCGATTGAATGTTTGTAACACTTTCCCGGCATTTTCCGGGTCCATATATTCTCTATTATTCATGCCCATTAATTCGGATCTTGAATAACCCAGAATTCTGCACGTGGAATGGTTGAAGAAGGTAAAATTTCCGGCCAAATCCACCTCATAGTAGCCATCTTCAATATTGTCCAATATGGATTTGTATTTCTCCTGGCTTTCCCGCAGCATCTTCTCGGATCGCTTGCGTTCGGAAATATCCCTCGCGGTGCCCTGCACCAATATTGGTGCACTGTTTTCATCGAAGATGACCTTGCCGTGGATCTCGATCTGAATCGGCTCCCGATTCTTCTTGAACAGCTCGGCTTCCAAAATGACGCCGGCTCCGTCCGGTCCCTTGACCATTTCATGGGCGATGACCTGTACTATTTTCGCCAGGTTTTCCGCGTCGCAGTGCTCCGACAATCGGCTTCCGATCCATTCTTCCGGCAAGTGCCCCGTGAAATCGCGGATCGCCGGGTTGACATAGGTAAACACAAGGTCCGGGCCCATCGCCCAAATTACGTCCAGGGTATTATCGGCCAGCAGACGATATTTTTGCTCGTTTGTCCGCAGTGTTTCCTCGGCCTCTTGTCGCCTCTTGACCTCTTTTTCCAGTTGCAGCATCTTCTGTTCGAGTTTTCTCACCAGCCGTTCGCTGTAGAGCTTGAGGACTTCCTCTTCCTGCAGCGGCGTTGAAGCAATATCCGTGCGCCTGGCGGATGCCATGACATCACGAATCGCTTCCATGAACACATCCGGCTCGCAGGGCTTTTGAATGAAACGGTCCGCGCCGATCTTGATGGCGAATGCCTCATCCCGGGGACCGGTGTAGGTAGCGGTGTAAACGATAAACGGGATATGGCGCAGCCCTTCGTCTGTCTTGACTTTCCGACACAACTCAAACCCGTCCATGACCGGCATGAGAATGTCGCTGACAATCAAATCAATCCCGCCGGACTTCAGTCGTTCAAGGGCTTCGGCGCCGTTTGCGACTGACTGAACATCATGTCCGTTTCCCTTGAGAAGCGTTTCCAGCAGATACCGGTTCTCCTCTTGGTCATCCACGATGAGTGCGTTCATCTTATTTCTCCTTGTCTTCCCGATCCTTCGGCAGATATTGGATGATCTCGGCCACAAAGGTTTCCGGGTCGATGGGTTTTTCGATGTAACCGGTGGCGCCGGCGGTCAGGATTTGTTCCCGATCTCCCACCATGGCATAGGAAGTCACCGCAATGATGGGCACCCCATCTAGTTCATCATGTTTTTTCAGTTCCGCGGCCACGGCATATCCGTCCATTTCCGGCAACTGGATATCCAGCAAAATGGCCAACGGTTTGCAACGCAAAGCCATTTCGATACCTTTTCGTCCGTCTTCCGCACCGATAATCTTAAAACCATTTTTTTCCAGAAGAAAGCGCATCATGTAAAAATTCTGTTCGTTGTCTTCAATGATCAGTAGCGTGTCGTTCATGTCAATTCTCCCGGCTGTCTCGGAATACGTACGGTAAAGGTGCTTCCCTGTCCCCATTGGCTTTCCACGCCGATGGCGCCACCCATCATATCAATGATTTTTTTGCATATGGAAAGCCCGAGGCCGGTGCCCTCGCGCTTGCGGGCAAGACCGGTATCGATCTGATGAAACGGCTGAAAAATCCTGGCGATTTCTTCCGGCTGCATGCCGATACCGGTATCGGCAAACGACAAGAAGTAATGATCGTTTTCAGTTCGGCAGGCAACGCACACATGTCCTTTTTCCGTGAATTTAACGGCATTGCTGAGTAAATTGAGAATGACCTGTTCCAGGCGGCGCTGATCCGTGGTAATCGTTTCGACATCCGGAGTGATGTTCACTTGCAGATCGATCCCCTTATGTTCGGCCAGCGGCGAAACAAGCTTGACCATTTTCTCGATGGATGGCCTCAGATCAAAGGATTCAAAGGAAAGATTCAGTTGGCCGGCCTCGATTTTGGAAATATCCAGCACATCATTGATTAAAGCCAGAAGATGGCGGGAACTGTTCTGAACCATGGTCATCTGTTTTTGCTGCTCCGGGTTCAGGGGCCCGGCCAGGCCCTGAAGCATGATCCCGGTAAAGCCGATAATGGAGTTGAGCGGCGTGCGCAATTCATGGGACATAGTGGCCAGAAAGGCGGATTTGATCCGGTCGGCTGCCTGGGCCGCCTCCATGGCCGCGGCCAGTTCCGCCGTGCGCTGGATGATGCGCAGTTCCATTTCCTGATTGATTTGTTTCAACTCCTGGGTGCGGGCATTGACCTGATACTTCAAAACAAAGCTTCCCCCCAGGCTTACGAGCAGGACGACCCCCACCACGAGAGCAAGGATTTGCAGCCATGCCGGTAAATTGAATCGGACCTCTTCGGATGTCCATTTTTTCAGCGACTGATAATACACCGATTGGGGATCTATTTTGAGTTCCGATAGATTGCTGTCAATGGCGTCCAACAACTGTTTGGGGTCGCTCCGGGTCGCCGCGAAAACAAGGTCGGAAGGGTCGAAAATAACCGCCGTACCTTCAAGCCCGATCTTTTTGCCATGCATCAAGCCGTAGAAACGGTTGGTGATGGCGGCGTCGGCATCCCCCCTGGCAACCAGCTCAAACATGGTTTTGTAATCCGGCATGGAAATGAGCGTGGTATTTACATTGAAACCGCTAACGAGCCGGATAAAGACTTCCTGTTGAACTGAACGCTCCAGAACGGCAATTCGCTTTCCGCTCAAATCCAATATCGATTGGATCCCGCTGCTTTTGAGGGCATATACCTGAGACCAGGAGGACAGGACCGGCACCTTGTGAAAGGAAAATGTTTTCTCCCGATCCACCGTAAACGCCACGTCGGGCATGAGATCGATTTCCCCTCTTGCCAGGCGATCCAATCCCTCCCTCCAGGTGCCGGATACATAGTGCAGCTTCCAACCTTCGATTTTTGCGATATACGCGATGATATCAATAAAGATACCTTCGGGCTGACCGGATTCAGCGGTGAAGACCTTCGGTGCATTTTCATAGACGCCGACGGTCACGATCCGATCATCGGATCTTGCGGGTAGGGCCCCAAGGCAGGAGAAAATCAGCAAGAGGAAGAACGGTCTAAAAAATAAACAGCCGAGACAAGATGTATTCCCATGGTTTATCATCCGAATACCCTCCTCAATAATTTTGCCGTAGTCCCGCCGTTCTGAATTGACGGTATCTGATATTACAGTATCATCGTCGATATCGTTATGTCAATTATCCTGCGGCTCAACCGGAATTCAGGGGTAAAGATCTTTATCTTGACATTGTATTGTTGTTGAAAGAGCCTTTTATCAAAATCAAGATTTGACCCCGGTTGACTCCTATTCGGGTCTTCCGGAAAAACGCGCCGTCAAGCTCGCATATTCCCTGAATTGTGTTGATTTTATGATATAATTCATATTACAGATTAAAGAACATGTTTTTTGCTGAGGCCTCAAACAGACATCATGGAAGTGACAGTATCCACGGACAGAGATCATGATGGAGGATGACATGACAAATGGTAATGACCTTACGGATCTTTCCGTACTGGAACGCCGGCCAGATGAGATGCTGGAAGATGAATGCAAAAGGCTCCATCTGCAAAACCAACTGATTCTGAATGCCGTCGGGGAAGGCATTGTCGGCATGGATGCGTATGGCAATGTCATTTTTGTCAATCCCGCGGCAACAGCCATGACAGGATATGAAGCCGGCGAACTTCTGGGGCGAAATCTGCACGCGATGATCCATCCTTCCCAGCCGGCCGGAACACCCTACCCCGAATCTTCATGCCCCATGTTCAAATCCCTTATCGATGGCACAGCCTGCAGCATACGGAATGAAGTCTTCTGGCGCAAGGATGGAACCAGTTTTCCGGCTGGATATTCGAGCACTCCGATCATCGAAAATAATCGGATATCCGGTGCTGTCATTGCTTTCCGGGATATCACCGATCAGAAGCAGGTCGAAAAGGCTTTGGAAGAAAGCCATGCGCGATACAAAGCCCTTGCGGAGTCAACCCACGCCATTACCTGGGAATTCGACATTGCAACTGACCATTGGACCTACGTCTCTCCCTTTGCCAAGCGCATTCTTGGTTATGCACCGGAGGAGTGGAAAGACCTGGCATGGTGGGCCGAGCGGATTCATCCGGAAGACCGGGAATGGGTCACCGAATTTTGCCGGAAAGCCGTTTCCCAGGGCGTGGAACATGTTCTTGAGTACCGATTCATCGCCCATGACGGGCGTACGGTATGGCTTTATGTCACTATCCATGTTGAAATGCAGGACGAGCGCCCCGTAAAAACCCGCGGTGTCGTTATCGATGTCACCAAACGCAAACTGGCGGAAGCGGCGCTTCAGGACTCGGAGGAAAAATTCAGATCCATTGTTTCCGGCAGCATGAATGCTGTCTTGTTAACCCGGACTGACGGCCGGGTGATTACCGCGAATCAGGCTGCCTGCGATCTTTTTCAAGTAACGGAACAGGAATTGATCGAAGGCGGCAGGGATGCTTTTGTCGATTTGACGGATCCCAGGCTTGCGGCTGCTCTGGAGGAACGGGAGCATACCGGAAAAGCCACGGCCGAGCTGAATCTCAAAAAAAAGGACGGGATCATTTTCCCGGGCGTCGTGTCCTCATCCGTTTTTACAGACAGCAAGGGCGATCGATACACCAGCATGATCATCCGGGACATCAGCGACAGCAAACGAGCCGAAGCGGAAAACATCAAACTTCACCAGCAACTTCGACAGGCTCAGAAAATGGAGGCCATCGGCACCCTTGCCGGCGGCATCGCCCATGACTTCAACAATATTCTGACATCAATACTCGGCTATACCGACCTTGCGCTGGGTGTTGCCGAAGCCGATCCACGAATCAAGCATTACCTGAGCGAAGTTCAAGCTGCCAGCTACCGGGCCGGGGAACTGGTCAAACAGATCCTGACATTCGCCAGACAGACTGAACAAGATCTAAGGCCCATCAAGGTGAGCCATATCGCCAAAGAGGCCATTAAACTCCTCAGATCGACGATTCCCACATCCATCAGCATCAACCACGCCATGGAGAGCGATGCCGTCATCATGGGAGACCCTTCCCAAGTTCATCAGATATTCATGAACCTCTGCACCAATGCATCCCACGCCATGTCGGAAGACGGCGGCATTTTGACGGTTCATCTGTCAAATTTTCAAACTGAAACGGATTCCATTGGAAAAAACGGACATCCGAAGCCTGGGGACTACCTGAAAATCACCGTAAGCGATACAGGCACCGGTATTACGGAAAAAGACATTGAATTCATCTTCGACCCTTATTTCACCACCAAGGGCATCGGTGAGGGAACCGGCCTGGGGCTTGCCGTGGTTCAGGGCATTGTGAAAAGCTATGGTGGGGAAATTATTGTCGACAGTGAACCCGGCAGGGGATCGACATTTACAATTTATCTGCCGGTTTTGAAAAAACTGGCCGAGGCCGCGTCGAAAGCGCCAGAGACGTTACCGGGCGGCCATGAAAGAATTCTGGTCATCGATGATGAAGCCGCGATCGTCAGATTGTGTCACCAGATGCTGACCAATTACGGCTACCAGGTTACCTTGCAAAGCAGCAGCCTGGAAGCGCTGGCCCTTTTTAAAAGCCAGCCGGATGATTTTGATCTGGTGCTGACCGACATGACGATGCCGGACATGAACGGAGACAAACTGACTGCCGAGATGAAAAAAATCCGGCCGGATATCCCTGTCATTTTGTGTTCGGGATACAGCAAAAATATCTCCGATGAAAAGATTTCTGAAATCGGCATCAGCGCCTACATCCGGAAGCCGTTTGTCAAAAATGAGCTGCTGAAATCGATCCGAAGCGCGCTGGACCGGTATACGCGAACGGTCTGTGAATAAAAACAGCACGGCGGCTCTATCGGATCATGACGGAAACAGACCATGGACATATTGATTGCTGAAGACGACGGGACGTCTTTAAAATTACTGAGCGATATCCTGGTCAAAGACGGCCATCGGGTGCTGACCGCGATAACCGGTCAGCAAGCCTGGGATATTTTCCAGCGTGAAACCATTCCGATGGTGATTACCGACTGGCTCATGCCGGAAATGAACGGGCTGGAGCTTTGCCGGAACATCCGCGGCGCGTGGAAAGAGCATTACACTTACATCATTGTTGCAACCGGCAGAAATGAAAAAGGGGATCTGCTGGAAGTTCTGAAGCACGGGGCGGACGACTGTATATTAAAACCGATACACGGTGAAGAACTTCTGGCCAGGGTCAAAGTCGGCGAACGGACCTTGACGCTGGAGAAAAAACACAAGGATCTGGCGCAATGTTTGATCGAAAGCCGAAACAAGCTTCGCATCGTTCTGGATTCCCTGCCCGAGAAAATCGTCACCATTGATGCCAATGCCTGTATCGTATCGGCAAACACCGCCTTTTTAAAGGGAAAGGGACTCAGCTTCAGCCAGATTGCCGGGGCGCCTTGTTTCGATAACAGACACTGGAGCATGCCTGCCGTCAATATCGCCAATGTTCAGGGCCATGCGCTGGACATCTTTCATTCCGGGACTCCCCGGTTCGTATATGAAACCATTGCCGAACCCGGCCGGCAAAAGCGTCGTCTTGAATTCCACCTGCTGCCCGTCCGGGACGATCCCGGCACCGTGCATCAGGTGGCCATTGTTTCAAAGGATATCACGGATGATCTTCTGAAATCGGAACAAATCAAGTCCCTTAACCGTGAACTTCAAAAAGCCGTTGACGAAGTTCAGGAAAAAAATACTGAACTGGTGGGGACCCTGACGCGCCTGAAAGAAACACAGTCTCAGATACTCCAGTCCGAAAAAATGGCTTCCATCGGGCAACTTGCAGCCGGCGTGGCGCACGAGATCAACAACCCCGTGGGTTTTGTCAGCAGCAATCTTAAAACCCTGACCGACTATCAGCAGAATATCGGCCAGATCCTCACCGATTACCGGCAGTTCATCGACACGGTTTCCGGCGCGAAAGACAGCGGCCCGGACAGGGCTGCGATGGAAACCCTGACCACCCGGATACAGGAAAAGGAATCGGATCTGGATATTGCGTATATTCTGGAAGATATCCCCGGTTTAATCCATGAATCCCGTGAAGGGCTGGATCGCATCAAAAAAATCGTGCTGGATCTCAAAAACTTTTCTCATCCCGGCGAAGATGTCCTGAAGCTGGCGGACATCAACCAGAACCTGGAATCGACGCTGAACATCGTATGGAACGAGCTTAAATACAAGGCAACGATCACCAAGGAGTATGGAGAACTTCCCCAGGTAAACTGTTATCCACAGCAACTGAACCAGGTATTCATGAATTTACTGGTCAATGCGGCCCAGGCGATTGAAAAACAGGGGGAAATCCGCATCATTACCCGTGAGAACGGCCCCGATGTGGAAATCGTTGTCAGCGATACCGGTCAGGGTATCGACGAAAAAAACCTTACCCGGATATTCGATCCGTTTTTCTCGACAAAGGAAGTCGGCAAGGGAACAGGGCTGGGACTGAATGTCACCTATAACATTGTTAAAAAACATCATGGCGTCATCGATGTCCGGAGCGAGCCGGGAAAAGGCACGACATTCACCATCCGGATACCGGTGGGCGGCCCTCCCGCTTTGCCCCAGGTATCTGACCAAACCCTGGAATGACGACAATCTGCTGCTTCAGGTGCGAAGCGCCCTGGAAACTTTTGAGCTCAGGACCGGCTATACCGACGTGGACACCATTGCCGAACCCATCAACCAGGGCCATATTTACAAATTCTTCCCGTAGATTCCTTGAAGATTTTTATCGAAAGTAAAAAGGGCATAGCCTTGCTGCCGGGCAAATACGCACAGGATGCAGTCCACGATGTCCAGGTTATTTTCAGAAAAACAGTTCAACGCGGAAACCAGTTCTTTCCGATTCTGATTTTGAATGCCCTTATAGTGAAGGAGCTCAATCATGATGTCAGCGGCTTCTTTTTTGGGAACTTTGTAAATTTTTGTCAGAACATAGATACATTCAACCAGAACGCTTTCCATAATCACAGCCTTTTCCTGTCCGATCAGAACCTTTTGGAAGAATGTATCGGCAATGGCATACTGATCCAAATCGTCTTTTAACAGATAACGAATGATTGTATTGGTATCCGGAAGGTTAAGAGACGGTTTTTTCACGGATGGCTTTCTCCCATGCCGCCTCTTTGATTTGCTGGAAAGATGCATCGGATGCGGCATTCTGTGCATATTTCTGAAGAGACCCGCCGACATCATGAACAGGCCGCAGGATGACGACGCCATCGACAAAGCTGAAGGAAACCAGTTTTGTTTTCAGAATATTTCGAATCTCACGGGGAATGGTAATTTGTCCCTTATCCGTAATTTTTACACAGGCATTCATGTTTTCTCCTTACTATTTTACATGTTCATTACTTTTTTATACAACAATGATTAAGAAGTCAATGGAATGTTGAGCCTGGCATGCATTTGGATACAAGGATTCAAATCGGCCAGGGCCGGAGACTTGAGCACTGCCGACAGATACAAGCCAAAGCTGGAAGCGCAGTTCGATGCGCTGAATCAATCGATAACAAAAGAACCGTGAAAAACCACGAAAGGGGGACACCGTGGAGACACCGGGTTCAATTTGTAGCATAAAGGGACGGTTTAAAGTTTTTTTGATTCGGTGGCGCAATAGTGCGCTCTTCGTCCTGACAATTGCCTGCGCCTCTTTCAAGCTGACGGGGATCGACGATTACTTCCTGAGGGTGGTCAATCCCAGCATTCTCCTCACCGACCTCGAGGCAAGCTATGTTTTCAAGGATGCAAGCCTGCGCAGGGTAGCCACCATCTACGATCTGTCCAATCGCGCCTACTCGGAGGAATTCGCAGTCAACTTCAAATTGGCGTTTGAACGCCTGGGAGGAGAAATTGTTTCCACGGATACCGGACCCTTCGAGATCGACTCTTTTGGAGATGCGAGGCGAAGCGCTTATGTCACTACCATATTCCATAACCGGTTCAAGATAGTGATACCATGAAGCGGTTTAATTACAGCCTCAGGGCCATTCTTCTGTTTTCATTCGTCCTGGTGGCAGGGTTGCCCATTCTGGTGATGGGGTTCGTTACCGTGCGACTCATCAGTGCGGATATCGCTCAGGATGTCCGGGTGAATAACCTGCTCATCGCCCGGTCCCTTTCCTCTGAAATCCATCTCTTTCTCCACAGATCATTTTCTTTCTTGAAGCAGGTCGAAGAAACCGTCATCGAAAAGCGCTACATCCGGGAAGATGAGATCAACGCCTATCTGGACAGCAGTCTGAAAGACCGCAGAGATTTCGAATCCCTTGAAATCCTGGATGCGGAAGGAAACGTAAGCTTCATGTCTCCTTTGAACCCGGATGTAATCGGCATCAACCGTTCGGGCCAGTTATTCTTCACTCACGTCAGGCAGCAAGATCAGCCTTACTGGTCACCGACATTCATCTCCCTGCAGACCGGAAAGCCGACGCTTACTCTGGCCATCCCTGTAAAGGGGGGCATGATCGTCGAGTATCTTGATCTGGCATCGCTCAATTCCGTTATCGAAAAAATCAACGCGGGAAGGCAGGGCCAGGCCATGATCCTGGACCAGGAAGGCACCGTAATTGCCCATCCCGACCGCCGGATGATTTCTGAAAGACAGAACCTGAGCTATCTGAAATTGGAGAGCCAGGAAAAGCAGCCCCCGGAGGGGAGTTTTTCTTATCGGGAAGAAAAGCGGGAATACCTGGCAAGCCTGTCCCGAGTGCCCGATGCGCAATGGACGGTGATCGTTACGGTACCCGCCGAAGAGGCTTTTGAGACCGTGGACCGCATCAGAACCCTTTTCGGAACAGCGGCGGTCATCGTTGTTATTGGGGCGGTGATGATCGTTTTTCTCAGTCTGCGAAAGGTTTCCCATCCCCTTTCGCAGCTTGTACGGGACACCCGCCGAATTGCTGACGGAGACTATCGCATTGAGGAGAGGCCGTTCAGCTACAAGGAGATTGATGAGCTCGTGAACCATTTCCGCCGGATGGCCGGGCAGCTTCAAAGCCGGGAGGAAGTGCTGCGCCGGAGCGAACACGAGCTGCAGGAAAAAAACGCCGAGCTGACCCGCTTTACCTATGCCGTTTCACACGACCTGAAAAGCCCCCTGGTGACCATCCTTACCTTTCTGGGTTATCTGGAACAGGACATTCAAACCCAGGATGCGGCCCGAACAAAGCTGGATATGGGGTACATCCGCAATGCCGCGGAAAAAATGGGGCGCCTGCTGGATGAACTGCGGGACCTCTCACGCGTTGGGCGCGTGATAAATCCTCCCGTGGAAACGCCGCTCCAGGAAATCGTACAGGAGGCGCTGGCTCTTGTCGCCGGCCGTATCGCTGAAAAAAAAGTTCAGATTCAGGTTACTGAAGATCCGATTATCCTTTCCGGCGACCGTCCCCGTCTGGTCGAAGTCTATCAGAACCTGATCGACAATGCCGTCAAATTCATGGGAGAGCAGGTAGCGCCCCGCATCGCGATCGGAGCGCAGAAAAGCGGCGATGAGATCGTTCTCTTTGTTCAGGACAACGGCATTGGGATCAATCCGCGTTATCAGGAAAAGGTTTTCGGCCTGTTCGAAAAGCTGGACGGCCGGGCGGAAGGCACGGGCATGGGTCTGGCTCTGGTAAAGCAGATTGTGGAATTACATGGCGGCGGCATCCAGGTGGGATCAGACGGCCTGGGGCATGGCGCTTGTTTCCGGTTTACCCTGGCTGGTACCCGATTGTGACGGCCAAAGGGGTAGGGCATTTCGTCTTTTTCAAAAGCGAACGCATCATGGAATGAGTTGTTGATTCAATCCGAGAAAATGGCATCGATCGGACATCTTGCGGCAGGCGTCGCGCACGGGATCATACAGGAACACGGCGGCAGGCTTGATGTGGAGCGCCAGGTCGGAAAGGGAACCGTCTTTACGATCCGGCTTCCGTTAGAGGTTGACAATGCGTTGTAAACATGCATGAATCGATTCAGGGCTTCATCCCAGCAATGAAATCAGGAAAAACATCATGACACACATTCATTCATCGCCTTTTCTTCACTATACCCCTTCCGATAAACCGGATGACCATGAGGGCAGGGCGGTCACGCGGCGGCTCATGCTGATCTTCGGTATCTTGTCATTGGGAATTATTCTGGGTGGGGCCTTTTACTACCGGAGCTACGAGCGGCACTTCCGTTCCGAAGTCGAGCACCAGCTTTCCGCCATTGCGGAGCTGAAGGTGAGCGAACTGGTGCAGTGGCGCAAGGAGCGTTTGGCCGATGCAGGTATTCTGTATCAAAACGCCTCATTTGCCGCGTGGGTGCAGCGCTTTATTGAAAAGCCGGAAGATGCGGACGCATGCCGTCAGATCGAAATCTGGCTTGGCAAATACCGGAGCTACTATCGGTACGATCGGGTTTTTCTGCTGGATGCAAAGGGGAGTGAACGGCTGGCTGTTCCCGACAAGCCCGAGCCGGTGGCTGCTCATTTGGCACAGGATGCCGCCCATTGCCTGGATTCGGGACAGGTGATATTCACGGATTTTCACCGGGACTCCCCCGATCGCCCGGTTCATCTGAGCCTTCTGGTTCCCATTCTGGACACGACGGGCGTCATCCGGCCGATCGGTGTGCTGGTGTTGCGGATTGATCCGGGCATTTATCTTTATCCGCTCATCAGCTACTGGCCGTCGCCCAGTAAGACGGCCGAAACCCTGCTGGTCCGGCGGGATGGCAACGACGTGCTCTTTTTGAACGACCTTAAATTCCATGCCAATGCCGCCCTCAATCTGCGCCGTCCGCTTGAAAGCACCGATTTGCCAGCGGCGAAAGCCGCGTTATGGCAGGAAGGCATCGTAGAAGGCCTGGACTATCGAGGTGTTCCGGTGATGGCGGCTTTGCGGGCGGTTCCGGATTCGCCGTGGTTCCTGGTCGCCCGCATGGACACCGCGGAAGTGGTTGCGCCGCTGCGTGAGCGGCTCTGGCTGACTGTTTTATTTGCCGCAGTTCTGTTCCTGGGTTCGGGTGCTTGTCTGGGGCTGGTCTGGCGGCAGCAGCGGGCTCATTTCTATCATGCCAAATATCTGGTGGAACGGGAGCGTGCCTGGCTCCAGGATGTGATTGCCCGCAGTCTGAACGAGATTTATGTTTTTGACCCCCGGACCCTGCGATTCCGGTTCGTCAATACCGGTGCCTGCCGCAACATTGGATACAGCATGGCGGAACTTGTCGGTCGAACGCCGCTGGACCTCAAACCGGATTTTACCGAGGAAGCCTTCATTGAGATGTTGCAACCGCTTCTGGCCGGTGATCGTGATAAAATTGTTTTTGAAACCATCCATCGCCGCAAGGATGGCTCCGAATATCCGGTCGAGATCCATCTGCAGCTCGTGCGAAACAGTGATGGCGGGGTTTTTCTGGCAATTGTCAACGACATCACCGAGCGCAAGCGGGCCGAGGAGCTGCTGCGGAAGAATGAACGGGAGCTGCAGCTTAGAAACGATGAATTGACGGGTTTCATGCACACCATTTCGCACGATCTGAAAAGCCCGCTGGTGACGATTCAAACCTTTCTGGGCTATCTGGAGCAGGATATGCGGAAAATGGACACGAAACGGGTGGACCGGGACTTGGCCTATATCCGCAATGCGGCCGAGAAGATGGGGCAAATGCTGAACGAGCTTCTCCGGTTGTCGCGCGTCGGACGTGCGGTAAGCTCTTTTGTGAAATCACCGCTTCAGTCGATCGTGCAGGAGGCGCTGGATCTGGTGGTCGGCCAAATCGCCCAGCGGGGCGTGAATGTGGTGGTCACAACCGAACCGGTCTATGTTACCGGCGATCTTCCGCGTCTGGTGGAGGCCTTTCAGAACCTGGTGGATAATGCCGTTAAATTCATGGGCGATCAGCAGTTGCCAAGGGTGGAGATCGGTGTTGGGGCGGCGGCGGGTGAGCGGGCATTTTTTGTCCGTGACAATGGCATCGGCATCGACCCGAGGCACCGGCACAAACTTTTCGGTCTGTTTGAAAAACTTACTCCCGGAAGCGATGGCGCCGGCATGGGCCTGGCTTTGGTCAAACGCATCGTGGAAATTCATGGGGGCCGGATCTGGGTGGAATCGGAAGGCGCGGGGAAGGGGAGCTGTTTCTGGTTTACGCTGTCGGGGAAGGTGTAGGAGCGTGTGGGTATGTTTACATAAAATCACGGATATGTTATTTTTCCAAATATGGATGGCGTGATTCAGCCCATGTGATCTGGCTGTATCTCCGTTTGATGCAAAGTGAGGGGGATTGGAAGATGAGCACTGTCCGTGCCCAAAAAAACGTAATCGGTAACATCGGATTGATCTCCTATTCAATCCTCCTGTTCATCGTTGCCGGCGCCGGGTGGTTTGCTACCGGTTATCTGGGGGATAAGGCCGGACAGGAAATACGCGAAAACAGCGAATCCCTGGTATCGTTGCATTGCGCCCATTTAACCGCCGAATTTAATAAGGCCGAAAGGGCGGTTCAGGCAATGTCGGGATCTCCCTGGATTTTGCCGGCCCTCGTTTCCCGCAAGGATCAAGATATCGCCGATGCCAATTCGGTTTTAGACCGGTACAAATTCAGCATGAACGCGTCCGCCGCCTATCTGATGGACGGCAATGGCACGACTATCGCGTCCTCCAACCGCAATGACCCGGACAGCTTTATCGGCAAGTCCTATCAATTCCGGCCCTATTTTACACAAGCCATTGCAGGCGCTCCATGCCGATATTTCGCCCTTGGGGCTACGTCTTGGAAGAGGGGGTTTTACGCGAGTTTTCCCGTCAGAGACAGCAACGGCGGAATTGTGGGCGTTGCCGTGATCAAACAGGATATCGGCGAGGAAGAGGCTGATCTGAGCGGACACCCCTATTTTTTTCTGGTTGACCCAAACGGCATTGTCTTTCTGTCCGGCAGCAAGGAGATGAATTTTAAGAGTCTATGGCCGATCAGCCCGGAAACCCGGTTGTCCCTGATGAAATCCAAACAATTTGGTGAAAAAGACTTTGACGCGATCCTGCCGCGGGAGGTTGTGGATGGGATGGAGATTTCCTTTAACGGAAAGAATTATCTGGCTTTCCGAAAGGTCATCGATTCAGAAGGATGGTCGATCGTGTTCATGGCGCCAACCGAGCGGATTCTGATATACAAGTCCGTCGGCATAATCATCACCCTTTGGATGTGCATGGTTATCGCGGTACCGTTTATCATCAATTACCGGGCAACCCGATCGGCGGAAATGGTGCGGATCAGCGAGGTCCGCTTTCGCGAGCTGTTCAATACCATGAAAAGCGGGGTCGGCATATATCGGGCTGTGGATAATGGAGATGATTTCATCATCACCGATATCAACTCCGCCGGGGAGCGGATCAGCCAGGTAAAAAAACAGGATATTGTCGGCAAGAATATCCTGTCGGTATTTCCCGGAGCCGGGGAACTGGGCCTGTTCGATGTGATGAAACAGGTATGGCGGACCGGGGTGCAACAATATCTGCCGGTGTCCCTTTACTCCGACAACCGCCTGTCCATATGGGTGGAAAACACCGTTTATAAGCTGGCTTCCGGAGAGATCGTCGCGATTTATGATGATGTTTCAGACCGCAAAAGGATGGAGGCGGAAATCCTTACCCTGTCGATAACCGATCCGCTCACGGGTCTGAATAACAGAAGGGGGTTTTTATCGCTTGCGGAGCAGCAGTTAAAACTGTCGGAAAGGAATCGGCGCCGCATCCTGTTCTTTTTTGCGGACCTGGATGGGTTGAAATGGATTAACGATACGTTGGGGCATAAGGAAGGAGATCGTGCGCTCATTGAAGCGGCAACCGTATTCAAGGCGACATTCAGAACCTCCGACATCATTGCGCGTTTGGGAGGAGATGAATTCGCCGCCCTTGCCATCGATACCAACGACATCCCTTCGGAAATCTTTACCACCCGGTTTCAACATCTGATTGACACACAAAACAATTCGAAAGACCGGAAATTTAAGCTTTCAATCAGTGTGGGCTGCGCCTGCTATGATCCTGAAAAACCCTGCTCCATTGATGATCTCATGGCGCAGGCGGATAAATTGATGTATGCGCAGAAGCAGCGCCGGAAATGCCAAGAAAACTACACAGGATGAGAAGAACCACGGACGTGATGAAGACGGGCAGACTTAGAATTTTAATTGTGGATGATGAACCGGCGCATATTGATGCCATTTGCCGGAGCCTTGAAGACATGGACGAAGTCGCTGATGTGGTTACGGCCGGAACCCTGGCGCAATATCGCCAGGCCATTGCCGGCCATTTGCCGGATATCGTTCTGATGGACATTCACCTTCCGGACGGCCGATCCGTGGACATGTTGACTTCACCGGCCGAAGCCGGGTCTTTTCCCATCGTGATCATGACCAGTTACGGCAACGAGAAGATCGCCGTGGAAGCCATCAAGTCCGGAGCCCTGGATTACGTGGTCAAATCAGCAGAGACTTTTGCGAACATGCCACGGACCGTGGTGCGGGCGCTACGGGAATGGGGACTGCTACAGGACCGGCAGCGCGCCGATGAAGAACGGCATACGCTGGAGCGCAGACTTCAGCAGGCCCAGAAGGCGGAAAGCCTCGGCCGGATGGCCGGAGCCATTGCACATCATTACAATAACCTGCTGGGTGCGGTGATGGGAAATCTGGAAATGGCCATGTTTGAACTGCCGGCCGATGCCGGTGTCCGGATCTACATTTCCGAAGCCATGGATGCCTCGCGGCGTGCGGCGGAGATCAGCACCCAGATGCTTTCCTATCTGGGAAAGGCCATTGGAAAACGGGAATCGATTGATCTGGTGAAATTCTGTACCGAAGCCCTGCCGCTCTGGCAGGCATCCCTTCCCGGGACCGCACGCCTCAAGACCGAATTTTTGATTCCGAAGGCCATGATCCATGCCGATGCGGTTCAGCTCCGGCAGGCCTTGACCAATCTGGTTATCAATGCCGGAGAGGCCGTCTGCGACCGGCAAGGGGAGGTTGCGGTGGCGGTTCGCCTGGTTCCGGTTGAAGAGATCCGCGCATTCCGGCTTTACCCGCCGGACTGGGCGTCCAAGGATAAGCAAGTTGCCTGTATTTCAGTATCGGATACGGGCATCGGCATGGAGCCTGCGATTTTCGATAAGCTCTTTGATCCGTTTTTTTCCACCAAATTCACCGGACGAGGTCTGGGGCTGGCCGTGGTTCTGGGGCTGATAGGGGCCCACGGTGGCGCCATTGCGGTGGAAAGTGATCCGGGAAAAGGCTCCCTGTTCCGCGTGCTGCTTCCCTTACTGGAACCGGACATTCAGCAGCCATCCCTCAAAACGGACGCGGTCGTTTCCGGCCCGGTTAACGATCAGAGCCTGATTCTGCTGGTGGATGACGAGCCCCTGATGCGCAAGATGACCACGGCCATGCTGAGTCACCTGGGAAAAGCGGTGGTTGAAGCGTCAGGCGGCATGGAGGCACTGGAAGTGTTTCGCCGGCATTCAGACCGCATTCGCTGCGTCCTTCTTGATTTTACCATGCCCGGCATGAACGGCTGGGAAACCCTTGCGGCGTTCCGGGCGCTTCGGCCCGATCTGCCCGTGGTCCTTGTCAGCGGATACGACCAGAATCGCGTCATGGCCGCCGAACACAGCGACCAGCCATGCGTGTTTCTGCACAAACCCTTCCGGGTCGCGGAACTGAGGGAGGCGATAGAGAGGGCTGAGTGCGGATGACGGATAACAGAAGGCTGAAAGATTATTTCCCCTCTTTTCCAAAGGAGAAAATTCCATAATGCACGGAAAACCCGTTGTGATACTTCTGGTGGAGGATGATCCGGCGCATGCCGAGATTGTCCGTCGAAACCTTGAAACCTTTCGCGTGGCCAACCGGATGCTGCATGTATCAGATGGACAGGCCGCGCTGGACTATCTCTTCCGTCAGGACGTTTTTGCCGATCCCGCGGACAGTCCCACGCCGGATTTGATTCTTCTGGATCTGCGCCTGCCCAGGGTGGACGGCATGGAGGTGCTGCGCCGGATCAAGGAGGATGAAGATCTCAAGCGCATTCCAACGGTCATACTCACCACGTCCGCGACCGAGGCGGATATGGCCGGCGCCTACGCCAAGGGCGCTGGCAGTTACCTGGTCAAGCCGGTCAATTTCAAAAAATTCACCCAGATGATGGACGCGTTCGGGTTTTACTGGCTGGCGTGGAATCGGTTTCCGGAGTGATGACAAACCAATTTAATTTGTCGAGGTAAAATTATGTTTTTCCACCTGGATCCCGTATTCCTGGCGCGCGCGCAGTTTGCTTTTACCGTGGCCTACCACATCACCTTTCCGGCATTTACCATCGGCCTGGCCAACTGGCTGGCCGTGGTGGAGTGGCGCTGGCTTAAAACCGGCAATTCGCTGTACGAGCAGATTTATCGCATGTGGGTGAAGATCTTTGCCGTGACTTTCGGCATGGGCGTGGTCACCGGCGTGGTGCTCTCCTACCAGTTCGGCACCAACTGGTCCGTTTTTGCCGACAAAGTGGGTAACGTTCTGGGGCCGCTGCTGGGCTTTGAAGTGCTCACCGCCTTTTTTCTGGAGGCCTCCTTTCTGGGCATCATGCTCTTCGGGTGGAACCGGGTGAGTAGAAAAATGCACTTTGCCGCCACGGTGATCGTGGCGGTGGGTACCGTGATTTCGGCTTTCTGGATTCTGTCCGCCAACAGCTGGATGCAGACACCGGCGGGCTTTCGCGAGGGGGCCCACGGCCTGCTTTATCCCACCGACTGGATCAAGGTGATTTTCAACCCGTCCTTTCCCTATCGCTTCCTTCACATGGTTACCGGGGCCTACCTCACCACGGCCTTTGTTGTGGGCGGCATCGGCGGGTACTATCTGTGGCGGGGGCTGCACGTGAGCCACGCCCGGATCATGCTGGGCATGGCCATGATCATGGCCATCTTCGTGGCGCCTATGCAGCTTCTGTTCGGTGATCTGCACGGGCTGAACACTTTCAAACACCAGCCGGCGAAGGTGGCGGCCATGGAGGGCATCTGGGAAACGGAGCAAGGCGCTGCGCTCCGGCTTTTCGCATGGCCGGACCCGATCAAGGAGCGTAACACCTTTGAGATTTCCATCCCCAAACTCTCCAGTCTCATTCTCACCCATGACTTTAACGGCGAGGTGAAGGGGCTCAAATCCTGGGCCAGAGCCGACCGTCCGCCCGTGTTCACGGTTTTCTGGACATTCCGCCTCATGGTGGGGCTGGGCATGCTGATGATCGCAACCGGTCTGGCGGGACTGGTGCTGTACTCAAAAAAGCAGCTCTTTTCCACGCGCTGGTTTCACGTGTGGTGCATGGCCATGATGCCGGCGGGCTTTGTGGCCGTGGTGGCCGGCTGGTTTGTCACCGAGGTGGGGCGGCAGCCATTTGTCGTGTTTAATGTATTGCGAACGTCGGAAACCCTATCGCCGGTGGCCGGCGGGCCCGTTGCCGTCTCCCTGGCGGCTTTCGTCATCACCTACGGCCTGGTATTTACCGCCGGCGCCTATTACATCGTGAAACTCATTGGCAAGGGACCGGAAATCACGGAAGAAGATGCCTACGGAAGCCATGGCGTGCAACAGCCGCCCCTGGTCACGGATCTGGCTGTTCAGACAGGAGGGAAAGATGTTTAGTTTCGAGAGTTTTCTGAATCTGCCGCTTATCTGGTATGCATTGCTCGGTACAGTTATCTTCCTGTATGTCCTGCTGGATGGCTTCGATCTGGGCGTGGGCATCCTGTTTCCCTTTGCCCCCACGGACGCGTGCCGGGACCGCATGATGAACTCCATCGCCCCCTTCTGGGACGGCAACGAGACTTGGCTGGTGCTGGGGGGCGGCGGCCTGTTCGCCGCCTTTCCGCTGGCCTATGCCATTCTCATGCCGGCCTTTTACATCCCCATCATCCTCATGCTGTTGGGCCTGATTTTCCGCGGCGTGGCATTTGAATTCCGTTTCAAGGCCACCGGTCAATCCAGGCGCATCTGGGATTACTCATTCCACTTCGGTTCTCTGGTGGCTACCTTCATGCAGGGCATGGTGCTGGGCACCTTTGTTCACGGCATTGCCGTGGAGGGCCGCAATTTCGCCGGCGGCCCCTTCGACTGGTTGAGCGCTTTCAGTCTCATGACCGGCGTTGCCCTGGTGACCGGTTACGCCCTGTTGGGCGCCACCTGGACAATCATGAAAACCGAAGGCGATACCCAGGGATGGGCGCGCAAATGCGCCCGGTACATGATGCTGTGCGTGGCCCTGTTCATGGGATTGGTGAGCGTGACCATGCCGCTGATGAACAAAGACATCAAAGATTTGTGGTTCAGTCTGCCCAACTTCTACTGGTTGCAGCCCATGCCGATCCTCTCGGCGGTTTTCTGCGTCATGCTCTGGCGGGATCTGAGAACCGGGCGGGAATTTCGGCCTTTTTTTCTCACCTTGGGTATATTTCTCATGAACTACATCGGCATCGGGGTCAGCACCTGGCCCTGGCTGGTGCCCTTTAAAGTGACCCTGTGGCATGCGGCCGCGGCCCCGGAATCCCAATCTCTGCTGTTGTTGGGCACGGTGTTCCTTCTGCCCTGCATTCTGACCTACACGGGCTATTGTTTCTGGGTATTCCGGGGCAAGGCTTCCCACGAACATGACGCGGCTTACTGAAAAACAGCGCCAGTGGCTATGGTTCGCCGGGCTGTTTGTCGGCGGAATGACCGCCATGCTCGTGTTGGCCGGGATCGTGCGGTTGATGCTGGGGATGGGGGTATGGTAGCGTACCGGAAATTAATTAATAAGCCGGCACGTATCGGAAAATTGCCAATAAGTTTCCAGTCCGGAATGCGCATCATAGATATTCAATCAGTTTTTGCTTTAATCCAGCGGGAATCGCAAAGGGCTTATTATCTCCATAATCAAAGCAGACCTGAACGGACTCGCCTTTTGCATATGTAATTGCCTCATCTGACAAGTCCACCAGTTTATAGCACAGCCCAAAACTTTTGATTCCAATTTCCCTTACCCAAATCTCAAGAGACAGTTGGGTATTCAGAGTAATGGGTCTGAGATAATCACAACTGATGTGAGCCAGGATAAATGAAAATGCAGTAAAATCTGAATCTGCGGAAAATTCTTTGAACAATGCCAGTCTGCCTTCTGCAAAATAAGTGAAAACGACTGCATGATTAACATGCCCCATGCCATCAATATCACGGAATCTGACATTGATGGGGATTTTGAATATGTTTTTCATGATCAATTCCTCAAAAGACCTATTCAGGCAAATGCCGGATAGAAAGGAGGATCTGCAGGATACTGAAAGCCGTCAAAATGCCGAGTACCACAATGCCCGAAAGGATGGTCCCCAAGCCTCCAACCGCACAGGTCAAGAAGGCCATGGCATATTGGGGATATACGAAATGCAATGCCGACTCAGGTGGTCTGCCGGGATATGAGGAGAGAAAGATTGTATTGAGCGATAGCATGCAAACTCCAACTGAAGCGGAAAGAATCCATGCACCCTGAAAAGGAAGCATCTCCGAAATGGGCAGCATCATAACTCGCTTGATTCCAACCGCAATGGATGCGATAGCCATGGTGAGCGGCAAGTGTGAATAAAGCCATTGTTGATATGCCCTCACATGATCCTTTGAGGTTAACTGTCTTGTTCCGGCGCCCTTGACTCCATCAAAGTACCCCCACCAAAGCGTAAAGACAATAATCAGCCCCATCATACCCGAAGCGGCCGACAAGGACTTCAACTGTCCGGCTTTAATACCCATGACGATACTGACAACGGCCTCGCCAATCACAATGATCGTAAAGAGACCGAATCGCTCGGGTAGGTGCATGAGATGGGGAGGGAACTTGACATGAAGGGTTCCGGCGGTCAGAGGCGCAAAAAAGTCCACCCCTATTGCAAGATACCATATCATAAAGCGATGGGGCATCGGTATAAATGTCGATAACGCCCATAAGGCAGCCGCACATCCAAAACCGATCATATACCGGTTGACAAGCGGGCGAACGGGTTGGTTATGCCTTCCGGCCCGCCAGTATTCAAGCACCAGCATGGAGCGCACCGCTGCATAAGAAAGAGCAAAGCCATTCGAACTTTTGTCCAGGGCGTTCGGCACATGCACGATGAGTGATGCAACGGCCACAATCTGTACCATTGTGAGAAGACGGTGGACAACATCATCCGAATCAAAGCGGGTCAGGTAGAATGTGTGGCCTATCCATGCCCACCAGACCGGTACAAAGAGGATCGAGAAATTGAGAAAACCAATAAATGAATAATCCTTGTTCAGATTCACGGCAAGCTGCGAGATGGCGGCAACAAAAACAAGGTCATACAAGAGCTCCAGCCATGTGGCATGCCTTTCCCTTTCCGCCTCCACCCCGGACCTTAATAGGGGAGGTCTTATCAATCCATTTTTATATAAAGGTTTCATCTGCCAGGACCATTTTTTGTCCAATCCTTCAAGAATCCGGAATGACAATTTGAGAATAATAAATCGATCCGAATCGTATTGATAAAATAATATCATGGACTATCTTTAATTTATAGAAAATATGAATAAAAAATAAAGCGGGGATACCATGAACAAAATACTTGCACAGCTGATTGGACTCGAAGTAAAGGCAGCTCTGGGTGCTCCTGTTCCGTTATCTGAGTTGCGGAAAGACTTCCCGGGAATGAACAAGGCCAAATTTGACCGGGAAGTATTGGATTTGGCGGAATCCGGTGAGTATTTTCTGATCAGGCACTCTCAGCCACAAAGCTTGACAAATCAGGAAACGGGATGGATGATCCCGGATGGTCAAGGAGGGTTCTATTATGCAATCAACCCTCGGATAGATAACAAACCGACATCCTCCAGGCGGAGGGGCCGGCCGCCTGTGCCATCACATCTGAAGCGAGTTTACCTCGGAGGCGCATGCAGGGTTCCACAATGGATAGCTGAATGGCTAAAGAAAGAAGGTGATGCATGTAATCGGATCGAGGCGGCATTGATTGAAAAATACAAACTTGTTCCACCGGAAAATGCGATGCGGTGAAATTCTGGAAAATTTATGATTGCCGCATCTTAAGACTTCAATGCCGCAATGGAGCGTCGTCTCAAATCAATTTTTCAATTGCGGGGGGCATTTATGCTTTTAAAAAAAGATCGATTCATAAAGGCAATTTTTATCTTAATGATCGCGACCTTCACCATTGCCGGCTGCGGGGGGAGACTGTTCACCTATAAGGGAGACAAGGTAACTCAAAAGGATCTCATGGTCCAGCTTATGGATGGGAATCAACAAGGGGTGTGGAAAACCAATGAAGTGGCAATAAAATATCAATACCGGATGACGCCTGAAACGTTGACGTTTGCTGGAACCATTGAACTGGTCGGCGGATTCAAATATTTCAGTCGCCTTGCAGTACAACTGTTATTTCTGGACGACCAGGGAATTGTTATTGAAAACAAGCTTATTTACTCGGCGGGAAATTATCGCCCCATTGTTTCGATTCCCATGGATTTTGAAAAAACAATACCGATACCTGATGGAGCCCGGACAATTTCCTTTGCTTATGACTTAAGTTCCGTGCATGGAAAATGACAGTATGTAAGGGTTAACAAGTTTGTATGGGAGGATATGTGCCATGCTGAGATTCCTGCTAATGTCTTTTTCGATTATGGTCGCAGTTGTTACTTTCAATGGCTGCAACGGGAGATTGTTCTCATATAAAGGAGCCACGATAACCCAGCAAGATCATATAGTACAACTTCAGCAAGGGGATCAGAAGGGTGTTTGGAAAACAAATGAGCTTTCGCTGAACTACAATTATAGGATGACACCTGAGAACCTGAAAGTTTCTGGAACTGTTAACCTGGTTGGCGGATTCGCTATTGGTTTCAGTTCGGTCGAGCGCCTTGTTGTTCAAATGTTATTTCTGGATGATCAGGGAACAGTCATTGACAATGTCATTTTGTATTCTGCTGATAGTCACCACTCCACTCAATACATACCGATGAATTTTGACAGAACGATCCCGATCCCTGCCAACGCCCATGCGATTTCATTTTCCTATGATGGTGAGTTGATGGATGCCGGCGATGATTCCGCTGGAGTCAGTATCGGGAACTTTCCACGTTGAATATTGGCAGTAAGGGCATAGACACAGTAACAACCAAACATACACCCGATTCAATTCGGGTTGCAGCGATGTTTGAAGCCTTAAAGGACATACTGGTTCTAATTGCCGGGTCTGGATTGTTAATCGAAATTTAGGCTCACGCTTCCTCTTGTGAAATGGATTTGGTGTATTCTTTTGGAACAATATTGGCGGTCTGGGTAGCTTCATCATAGACAATGAAAACTTCCCCTATGTTCAACTGTCGAATAACCATTTCTACGCTTTCCACCATGCTGCCATCAGAGTAACCGGTATCTGTTCCGTCCCGAGTCACGAACTCCTCTATGAGTCCCTGTAAGGCTTCCCGGCTCAGTCTGTCATGATGGATGATTATCCCCTTATGATGAATTGTCACTATCTTTGGTTTCGTTCCTTTAAATTGTCCTGAAAATCAGTTTGCCAGAGACGCCGGATCATCGGCCTCATTTATGTTTTTAAGTTTTGCCCGAAGCGATTCGTAGTAGCATACACTTTTGCCTTCATTTGTTTTGCTTTGTACTTTCACCTTATAGGTCAGATTGTCTTTTTCATTGTACCATTGATAAATCCACCAGTCGCCATCCTGTTTCATGGAATATGGTTGTGTTCCAAGCTGCTTAGGCACATTTTTTTCCAATCTGTCTCTGATATCCTCTACCTGACCCTCTTGTTCCGGTATGTTGACGATCCGTGCATATAGCTGGTCTTGAATAAAGGCAAAGGAGACCATGGGATTGGCGTGATTATGCATCTTCATGCGGCATGGACCGGTATAGTTGTAATAGGATATTCCGCCTTTTTCCATATACCAGACGAAATATCCATCTTTATTCAGATCCTCGATACGGGCGCCAAAATCCGGATTATTGCAGTCAAAACTATATGCCAGTAATGGAAATCCCATGATGAAAAATCCCATGATGAAACACATTTTTTTCAGCATCTTGATTCCTTTCTAATTGTGAGAATCGTTTTGGTAAATAAATAAAATGCAGAAATTGAATTTATGATGGACCGCATTGGGAATTTAGAGATAGTTTCCGAAACCCGAATTAAACGCATGCCAAACGCAATTCGATAATTTGTGAGTAGGTCATGGTTCTGTATTCTCCTTGATTCCAAAACTCAAGGAATCAGCAGCGAAGCGTATGCGGATTATGTAAATTGAAATTTTTTATTTGGTATCAATATCCATGACCACAGTCTTGTATTTCTCATGAATCATCTTTCTGTCAAACTCCCGAAACTCAGCCAACATTGCTCTATCCTCCATGAGTGGTGCACGCGCTTGCATACTTCATCTCCTTTTGATTTTCCCGAGTAAATGATTGGTAATTCGGCGCTGGATCCCAAAGGCTGAACGCCTGAGGGGGGCAGTAAGCTCTAAACCGAGTTCCAGTGGGGGCATCAGGGCGCCTCCGCAAGATGAGAATGTTTTTAATTAACCTCATCCGGGACTGGTTGTCAAGGGATTGATGAAGCCCTTTACTGTTATAAAAATCGAATGGCGCTCGGAAACTATATTGCGAATGTGCGGAGTTGCTATTTAGATGTGGATTCCGCCAGAAACAAGCGGATGCCGAGAAAGATCAGAATTCCCCCGGTAAACCACCGCTGGGTTCTCCAGAAGGTGCGTTGGTGGACAAGCCAGTGGCGTGCGGAACCGGCAATTAAAGCGATTCCGCACAACCAGACCAGGCACATCCCCATATCAATAAGTCCATAAACGATTACCTGACTTGCTACGGCACTACACATTGGATCTATAAATTGTGGAATGAAGGCCAAAAAGAAGAGCGCGACTTTTGGATTCAAGACATTCGTGAGAAAACCTTGCGCAAACAAGCGCCGATGCGCTTTCGCAGTAGCCAGCGATACTGCATGTACAGTTGTTCGGGCGGACAATGTGCGGATGCCTATGTAAATCAGGTAGCCGGCACCAGCGTATTTGACAAGTGTGAAGGCCAAACCAGAGGTCATCAGGATGGCGGATAAGCCAATTGCCGCTGCTCCAGTATGGACCAGGAAGCCAGAGCAGATTCCGAAGGCAGAGATGACGCCCGCTCGTCGCCCCTGTCCAAGACTGTGGGCCAGGACATATAAAGTATCAGGTCCAGGAGTCATGACCAGGATGATACACGTCACAAGAAAGAATTTGAAACTGGCAGGATTAAACATTATGGATTCCTTGCGTTCCAAAAAGTTAAGTTTAAGTCAATGTCATTGACAAATCAACATTCTGATTAAATCGGATTTTGGGGAGGCTGATTTTTTTGCGCGATTTCTGTTCTGGGTGGCAACAGGGCTATTCGCAACATATTGATATCATGACTGATAATAAATCTAGACTTTCTATAAATGATTTTATATAGTTAGAGACCATACCCGCCAAGGAGGCCTCTAACTATATGGGAAACGCAGAAACAGATTCCGCCACCCGAAACAATAGAACCATATGTTTACCGTTTTCTCAAGAATATTATAGTGATCGGCCTCATCGCGCACTGACTGCTGACCGGTTCCTACGATGGTGTGTTCACGATGGGATTTATTCCAGACAATGCCCAACTCCACACCATTATCCAGAGCCTTCTTGATGGCAGTGAACTGAGCATTTCCCTGGAGGCCAAAACGATCGCCGGTGTCAATTGAGTATTTTGCCATTTCCATGGTATATCCTGTAAAGTCAATTATCTGGTATACGGCGATGAGGTAGTATTGCCGCCTTCCCCTGTCCAGTTAGTGTGAAAAAACTCTCCCCGAGGTCTGTCTACCCTTTCATAGGTATGCGCGCCAAAATAATCACGCTGCGCCTGAAGCAAATTCGCCGGCAGCCTGGCGGTGCGGAAACCGTCATAATAGGTGAGCGCGCTGGAATGGCAGGGTGATGGAATGCCGTTCTCGATTGCTGTCATCAGAACACGACGCAGACTGTCCTGAGCCAGCGCTATTTTCTCTTGAAAATACGGTGCAAGCAGGAGGTTATCTAGTTCCGGCTTTTCCCGGTAGGCCGCTGTTATTCTATCCAGGAAAACAGAGCGGATGATACAGCCGCCACGCCAGATCCTGGCAATCTCACCATAGTTGAGGGCCCAGCCGTATTCTTTAGAGGCTTCCCGCATCAGATTAAAGCCCTGGGCATAGGAAATTATCTTTGCAAAATAGAGTGCCTTTTCCAGTGCAACAAGAAATTGTTCTTTGTGCCCGGTATATTTGGTTACCGGTCCCGGCAGCAGCGTTGAAGCCTGAACCCGCTGATCTTTTTGCGCTGAAAGACATCTGGCAAAGACCGACTCGCTGATGAGAGACAGCGGAATACCACCATCCAGGGCCGCAATAACCGTCCATTTGCCGGTACCTTTCTGCCCGGCAGCATCAAGGATGTTGTCGATCAGAGGCGTGTTGTCCTTATCTTTGTAGGCCAGAATGTCTCTGGTGATCTCGATGAGATAACTGCTCAGCTCTCCCGTGTTCCACCGGGCAAAGACCTGGTTCATTTCATCTGCCGACATCCGCAGCACATCCTTCATGATGTGGTATGACTCGCAGATCAACTGCATGTCACCATATTCAATGCCGTTATGGACCATTTTTACAAAATGACCGGCCCCGCCATTGCCCATCCAACTGCAGCAGAAAGTGCCATCAGCCACTTTTGCTGAAATAGGTACCAGGATGGGTTGCAGATCCTTCCAGGCGAGAAATGAACCTCCCGGCATTATGGACGGCCCTTTCAAAGCACCCTCTTCACCACCTGAAACGCCTGTGCCGATATATCGCAACCCCTTTTCTTCCAGAAAGGCCACACGCCGCTCTGTATCATGATAGTTGGAGTTACCGCCATCGATGACAATGTCACCTTCTTCAAGGTAAGGCAGCAGTTGCTCGATAAAGCCATCTACCACAGCTCCTGCCTTCAGCATCATCATCAGCTTGCGAGGACGTTCAAGAGAGCCGACAAATTCCTTGACAGAGTGAAAGCCACGAATGCTTTTTCCTTTGGCCCGGCCTGCCAGAAATGTATCAACCTTGGCAGTAGTCCGGTTGAATACGGACACCGAAAAGCCTTTACTTGCCATGTTCAGCACCAGGTTTTCTCCCATGACGGCCAAACCGGCAACACCTATGTTGGATAACTTGCTCATTGATAATCCTATGGTATTTTTAATGAAATGAAATTAAGTTATTCGCTCAGTAGCTTGTCTACAATGGTTTGGCATATCTCCTTCGCCGTTCCTGCGATATCTATCGTGAGCCCCGTTTCCGGTTCCTCAAGGGTGTCCAACTGACTTTTCAGCAGATCTTTGGCCATATACTCGTGGGAACGCGTTGCAATCCTCTGCTGGAGAAGAGAGTAAGAACCTTTCAGAAAAACTGAAAAAACCTGATGCTGATCAATCCCCAGCAGGCGGCGATATTTCTTCTTCAGCGCGGAGCAGGCGAGTATCATACCGCTCCCGTTTAGGGTATGCTTTTGTACAAGCTGATGCAGTGTTTCAAGCCACGGTTCTCGGTCGTGATCATCCAGTGGGATACCCTTGGCCATTTTCTGTTTGTTAGCTTCAGGATGAAAATCATCGGCATCATAGAACTGCCAGCCAAGTTGTGCGGCAAGGGTCTGACCGATGGTCGTTTTTCCGCAACCCATTGGACCCAGTATGACAATGACCATCACACACCTTCTTCCAGATCCGCACCCATGCCAAAGTACTCAACGGCATTGTTATAGGGGAGCCATCCTGATAATTGCCGGTCATGGCGGCAAGCAGCTCATTACCACGCGGGTTGAGGTTATATTTGATCAGGACTGTTTGACCCTGTGCAGTATTTCACCCGCATGGTCAACAAACAAAATCCCTTCGGTTTCACGGTCTTTATAGTCGTCAAGATCAATAGACCGGTAATCCATATAGCCGAGGTTGATTTTTCGGCATTCCTCTTCTGAAAGGGAGGAAGCAAGGATGACCTCGATTCGTGGTTTTTCAAGACCATTTTCCATGCGACCGATGCCACGAACATGGGTGGAGTGCGCAAGAACCCCTCTGGGAATATCGGTAAATTTATCGGGCTGGGAGAGAAAGTAGTCCACGGTATGATAGCCGATCTTATCCATATATGCGCCCCAGGTCTTGGATACCTCCGTAATATGAGGTGCGTAAATAATCAGTCGTCCTCCCGGGGCAACGACCTGTTCGAGTTTGTACATGACTTTGCCGCCCGTCCATAACTCATGATACATTTCGGGGCAAACCCCCAGAACCGTGTCAAAGGGTTTATCCTTGAAAACCACATGGATTTGTTCGGAAAGATTGGCTGCCGCCTCCCAGGAATGAAGGTAATCCCCAACGTAAATACCGTATAATTCTTCATGAGATTTGACAACCATGGAAATACAATGAACGGGCAAATCAACAAGCCTCATGGCCCGGTTGATTACCTCACGAACCGGTGTATGCTTGATGCCAATGGTTCCGGGACAGGTGACCACCGCACCCAGCCAATGGAAAAAATGAAGGAACTCACCGCCGGAAATGCCGGGGAAAAGGTATTTCGCCCCGCCGGAATAACCAACCACCTCGTGGGGAAAAACCGGTCCAAGGATCAACACCAGATCGTAGTCAAAAATAGTCTTATTGATATCAACAGGTACTTTTTCGCGCAGCCGTCCACCTGAAAGCTCGGCGGTTTCTTTTTCGCTCAGGTAACCGATCCGGCGAAAAGTTTCGTCCTGATCCCAGCGGTGATTATAAAATTGTGTTTCGGCAAAAACCGTTCTACGAGCCTCTGGTGAAATACCATATAGCGCCAGAATCCGTTCTTCACCGAGTGGCTGATGGGTTCCCAGCGCCACCATAAAATCGAGTTTGTTCGCCTGCGTTCCGATAACCTCTTGAAGGATGGATATCATCAGCGGCAGTGGACAGGTTCTGGTGGTATCCGGAGTCAGCACCAGAACACGTTTGTCACGGTATAACTCTAAAGGTGTTCCCGACTGAACAATTTTTCTGATTTCACTGCTGCTTAGAACCGACCGAGCCGAGCCGCTGCCAATAAACATCATACGTTCTCCTTAACCCAGAAGATTTGGTAACGTATTACCATCTATCCTTTCACCGCACCCATCGTCAGACCTTTGACGACATATTTTTGGAAAATCATGGTCAAGATAATTGCCGGCGTCATGATCGCAACGGCAGCCGCCATCACACCGCCCCAATCAACTTCCGCGTAGGAAACGAAGTTATAGACCGCGATGGGGAGCGTCTTGGTTTTTTCCATACTGAGAACCTGGGAAAACATGAAATTGTTCCAGGAGAAAATGAACGACAGGGTTGTTGCGGTAATAATGCCCGGTCCTGATAGGGGAAGAATGATGGCAAAAAAAGCATATTGACGGGTTGCCCCGTCCACCATCGCCGACTCCTCCATCTCGCAAGGAATCGTGTTGAAATAGGTAGTCATGATCCATACCACGATCGGCAGTGCGATAAGCATATGGCTCAGGATCAGCGCAATATAGCTGTCCATGAGATTCAATCGTGAAAAAACAATGTACCAGGGGACAAGAAAGGAAATTCCCGGCATGAGACGCGCCAGAAGAATAAAGACTGAGAGTGTTTTTTGCGTGTACCGTGCAATTGAATACGCCGCGGGTAGTCCAAGTACCAGAGATAATCCAACGGAAACCACACCGACGATTGTCGAGTTAAAAAAGTATTTCAGAAAATCCTGCTCTTCGAAAACTTTCTGATAATTCTGAAGCGTCGGTGCAAAAAATAATTTCGGAGGCCAGGAAATAATATCGACCTGTGTTTTAAAGGATGATGAAAGCATCCAGAGAAACGGGAACAATACGATGAGCGCAATCCCTGTAACGATGAGATAAAAAAGGATATCTGATAAGCGTTTCTTGTTCATCGGGGACTCCTCATATTTCCGAAAATCCGCGCAACTTCATGATTCCCAGGCTGCATCCAAAAACAACAAGGAACAGAACAACCAAAATGACCGAAGACTGTCCCATGCGGAAATATTCGAAGCTGTATTTGTATCCCATGATATTCAGTGTCTCCGACGCATAGCCGGGGCCACCTCCCGTCATGGCGAAAATGATGTCGAAGGTTTTAAGCGCATCGATCAATCGGAGGATCATTGCGGTCAAAATGACCGGCATGAGCATGGGAATCGTGACATATCTCAGTATCTGCCATTCACTTGCCCCGTCCACGTGTGCCGCTTCAACAGGCTCATTTGAGAGACCCGCAAGACCTGCAAGAACAATCAGCGTGATCATGGGTGTCCACTGCCAGACATCGACGATGATCAGTGAAGGCAGTACCGATGCCGCACTCGAGATCCATAGGCCCTGTGGCAATCCGACTGACTTAAGTATGAAATTGGCAAGACCGGTTGTCGGATCGAAGAAGAGATTAAAAACAATTCCGACAGCAACAGGTGTTGCAACGAGCGGCAGAAGGAGAAGAAGCTTTGCCAGACTCTTCCCGACAAATGCCCGGTTGAGAATTAGGGCGATCGCAACGCCGAGTACACCTTCAATTGCCACCGCAAAAATGGTAAAAAGAAAAGTCCGGGTCAACGCATGTAAAAAACGGGGTTCCGTCAGCACCCGCGTATAACTGTTCAATCCGACAAAAGAAAGGGGAGAGCCGGAAGTCAGATTCCAGTTGGTAAAGCTCAAGAAAAGGGTATAAAGAACGGGAAACACCATGAGCATGGCGACAAAGAGGATCGCAGGCAGAGGAAACAATATCCGCAGATTCCGTTCTGTAAAACTTGACTGAACCATAGGGAGCCTTTGACAGTCCTTAACTATTTACCGTATTCGCCGGTGTCCTGAAGAATCTCATTCACTTTGGCAACTTTCTCTTTTGCCATTTTTTCAAGGTTGGCCGATTCGCCCTTGGTATTGATCGATTCAATAACCAGTTCGCCTATCAAGTCACGGGCTTCACCAACGGCACTCATGTAGGGACGGTCAAGAGGATTGCCGTTCTTGGCTGCATAGGCACGCGTTTCAACAAGACCGGGATTGACTTTGGCAAGAATCGCCTTGTCTTCCCAAACCGACGAGCGAGCCATTGTTATGTTGACGAGCATTCCTTTGGTTGCAAGCTCTTTGCTTGTCGCCCACTCAAGGAATTTCATCGCAAGTTCCTTGTTCTTTGATTGTTTGGCAATAGCGATGCCCCATGAAGTCACGATGAAAGGAGAATTCATTTTTGGTCCGGCCGGAAAATTGGCAATCCCGACATTCTCTGCTGCTACCTGTGTCTTGGCAGGGTCGACGACCTGACCATAAAACACGGATGCATCTGTCCACATGGCGACCTTACCCGCCTGGAACAGCGGCATGATGTTTTCCCACGACATGGATGTTACGCCTTTGGGACCGTAGGTACCGAGGATCTTACCATAAAAACGGATAGCATCCATTGCAGGTTTTGAATCAAAAACAGCAACACCATTGTCGAGGTAAAGCCCTCCATGGTTGTAGACGAAGCTGGACAATTGGGTAACTGCGGCGGCACCCTTGCCTCGGGATGCGAATCCTGCGATATTATCCGAATTGATTTTCTTTGCTGCGGCTTCCAGTTCCATAAAGTTTTCGGGAACCTTGAGTCCGGCTTCCTTGAGAACGTCTTTCCGGTAATAAAGAACCTGCCATTCGGTTACCAGTGGAACAAGGTAGGATTTTGGGCCGAAGGAAGCAACGCTCATGACGTTTTTGGGGTAGTCGGAAAAGTCAAATCCGGTGAGCGGTTCGTACCATCCGTTTTTGTAGAACATCTTGCCTTCCTGAAGCGGGCGGGTCATGAAGACATCGACTGATGATGATTTTGTTGCAAACTCGGTCGTCAGTTTCGTCGTGAGTTGTCCTTCCTGTAAACTCTCGGCATTCACCTTGATTCCGGTGGCACTTTCAAATTCGGGAATGGCCGACTTCAGAAGATCACCGTAAGGATGGTTTGCCAAAAGAACACGAATTTCTTTTGTCTCGGCCATGGCGTTGATGGATAAACAGAGTGAAGACAGTACAACCAGTGCAGCAATCCGTAACTTTCTCATAACCCCTCCGTAAATTATTTGTGAACTACTTTCCATTGTTTTCACACAATTGCCCGTGACGTTTCCGTATCGAAAATATGGGTTTTTGACATCTTCAAATCCACCTCAAGTATCTGTCCAACGGTCGGTGGGCAATCCGGCACCTCCATTCGGGCAACGACGGATTGATCCTCGCAGGTAAGATGGACAAAAATCTCCGATCCCAGGGTTTCAACCACATCCGCATGCGCCGTAATGGTGTTTCCTTTGCTGGTGCCCATCGTAGCGTCATGCAAAGATATGTCTTCCGGACGCACACCGAAGATGACCGGTCGGCCGATATAGGGTTCGAGCCGGGAGAAAAACGTCTCAGGTGCCCGGACCCGGAAGCCGACAGCATCAATGAACACGGCGCCATCTTCCAAGGCCACCTTCGATTCTATGAAGTTCATCGCCGGAGAGCCGATAAAGCCGGCGACAAAGCGGTTGGCCGGTTGCCCATACACCTCCATCGGTGCGCCGGTCTGCTGCAAGGCGCCGTTGTGCATGATGAAGATTCTGTCGGCCATGGTCATGGCCTCCACCTGATCATGGGTGACGTATATGATGGTGGCTCCCAGGCGACGATGGAGTTTGCTGATTTCGGCCCGCATCGCTACCCGCAGCTTGGCGTCGAGATTGGAGAGTGGTTCATCGAAGAGGAATACTTTGGGCTTGCGGACGATGGCCCTTCCTACTGCCACGCGTTGCCGTTGCCCTCCGGAGAGCTCTTTGGGTTTCCGCTCCAACAACGCCTGGATGCCGAGGATGTCCGCGGCCTCCTCTACCCGAGTGTCAATCTCTTTTTTGCTCATTTTCCGGATCTTGAGGCCGAAGCCCATGTTGTCCCGGACGTTCATGTGGGGATAGAGGGCATAGTTCTGAAAGACCATGGCAATGTCCCGGTCTTTGGGTGCCATGTCATTTACGCAGGTGTCGCCAATGTATATCTCTCCGGAGGTCGCTGTTTCGAGGCCGGCAATCATACGAAGCGCCGTGGTCTTTCCGCATCCGGAGGAGCCGACCAGAACCGCGAACTCGCGGTCCCGGATCTGGATCGAAAGATCGTCGACCGCCGTAACCGAGTCAAATCGCTTTACAACGTTTTTCAAGATCACACTGGACATGTCACGGGCCTTTTTTGCTAAATCGATTATGAGAAGCCAAACGCATCCTAAGGTTTGACGATGACCTTCATGAGTCCCGGTTCACCTTTGTGCAGCCGGTCAAACCATGACGCCGCTTCCGATAACGGCACGACCGCAGACATCATCTCGTCAACCTTTATCCGTCCGTTTGCAATCATGTTGAGACACGCCGGATATTCGCCCGCGGAAGCACAAGAGCCGTAGAGCGTGAGCTGCCGCGTCACAACGGCCTGCAACGGCAATTCGACTTTGGACGAAAGATTGCCGATCAGGCCGACCTTACCTCCCTTGCGCACCACATGAATCGCCAGGTTTACCGTCGGCACGATCCCGACAACTTCAAACGCCATGTCGGCGCCACGGCCGTGAGTGAGATTCTTGACCTTCTCAATCGTCTCGCCCTCATCCGGCTTTATTGCAAAATCAGCGCCTAACTTTAAAGCCATGTCAAGATGTGATTGGTCAAGGTCAATGGCAATGATTCTGCCGCAACCTTTAATGCGTAGCGCCTGAATGACAAACAGGCCGATCATGCCGCAGCCGACGACTACCGCGCTGTCGTTAATCTCGCTGGGTATGAGATTGACTGCATGGAACGCCACTGAAACAGGCTCCGTCATTGCGGCTTGCTCGAAGCTTAACCCATCGGGCAAGCGATAGAGGACCGACTGCGGTACCGCCACATACTCTGCAAAAGCACCCTGCTGACGATATTCGCCGCAAGAAACACCCAGGACCTTGCGAAAATCACTCAGGTTGAATGCCCCTTTCCGCGAATAAAAATCCGGCCGGGTCACGACCGTCGAATCAAACGTTACGCGTTCCCCCGCTTTCCAATCCGTGATGCCGCTGCCGATCTGCTCAATCAGACCGGAAGCTTCATGCCCCATGATGATCGGTGGAATCCTTCGACCGGTGCTGCCGTCCATGCCATGCACATCGCTGCCGCAGATACCGCAGGCTTTCACTCGAATCAGAACGTCCTGGGGCCCAATTTCCGGCAGCGGAACGTCTTCAAAAGAAAACGTGTTGTATGCCTTCAAAACAAGCGCTTTCACGGTTTATGTCCTTAGAGCCAGTTTCAAAACGTCCCATTTTGGCCAATCTCTGCGTTGGGCTTAAATTTCAATCCTCGAAATACTCAATGTATTCCTCCGGTTGAAATTTTCGCCCGCCTTGATCTTGACCAAACTGAAACGTTTTGAAATTGGCTCCTTAAGTTGGAATTATTTAAAACGGTACCGATGCATAGGTGCTGTAGTCGAGATCGGCTGCCTCCGGCTTAAGCGGGAATTTAACCGGGGCATTTGTTTTCTGTGAACGGTAGATCGCCGTAAATATTTCCACCGTTTTTCGGCCGTCTTCTCCGGTAACAAGTGGCGCACGATCATCAATAATGGCCCGCAGAAAATCACGAATTTGCAGATGAAAGTAGTGATCCATCGCATTGGGCAGACCGCAAAAGAGCTCGCTGTCCTCGGCTTTCCACTGATTCAGCATGTTTTCTTCACCCGTTACCGTCCAGATATCATTCACCGGCGGTTCGAGGATCGACGATCTTCCGGCGATAAACATGGCTCCGCCGTCGGTTTGCACACCGACCGATGCGCCGTTTTGCCCATGAACATGAACCTTGCCGTAAATGCCGGGCTTTTGCGAATTGCTCACCACGATGTTGCCGAGCGCGCCGCTCTGGAAGCGAACAATCGCCACTGCTGTATCCTCCACTTCGATATAGGGATGATTGATATTTGACCAGACGCCGAAGAGCTCGACGATCGGGCCCATAAACCACTGCAGCAGATCCAGTTGGTGCGGGGCCTGATTGACCAGGACACCGCCGCCTTCTGCCTGCCACTGGCCGCGCCATGGGTCGCTCTCATAGTAATTCCGGTCGCGCCACCCGAGCATCAATACTGTACCCAGAGCGGGTCTTCCAACTTTCCCTGCATCAATTGCCTGGCGGACGCGCTGAACCGGGGCATAAAAACGGCGCTGGCACACTGTGCCGATCTTTACCCTGGCTTTCTTTGCTGCGGCCAGCATATCGTCGCAATCCTGCAGACTTGATGCCAGCGGTTTTTCTACAAGAATATGAGCTCCGGCTTCAGCGGCAATGACTGCTGCGTTGCGATGTGCCGGATGCGGCGTGCAGATAATCACCGCCTCAACACCGGCGGAAACGATCATCTCCTGAATATCGCTGAACCCTTGAACACCATACTTCTCACCGTATCTCTTCGCTTTCTCCTGATTGCGACTGTACACCGCTACAAACTGTGATTCGGGCGTTTTTGTTAGCGCTCCCGCGTGCAAGTCGCTGACTTTTCCACAGCCGATAATTGCAGTTTTGACTTTCCGCATCGTCAGTTTTCCTTGCCAGTTAAAATCTGATCCACTGCTGATAGGCTACCCTTTCATGCTGAATTTTGCATTTTTTTGTCGCCCCCCATGCGCTACATGATACTTAACTGCCGCAAGATATTTTTCTGAAAAAATATATACCGAACCTCTTGCAAAAGCAATTGCCTTTTGAGAAACTAACAAGGTAACCGCATTTCGATAAACATTGGGTTTAAAGTAGAGCTCGGAGAATACATCCAGAATATTCAACCTTCCGATATCAGATGTCAACGCAAACTCACAATACGAAAGGAATTAAAAAATGCTGAAAAAAATGTCTTTCTTCATTGGATGCTACATTCTGGTCCTCCCGCTTCTGGCACATGGTTTTGACTGCAACAAACCGGATTTTGGCGCTCGTATCGAGGTTCTGAACAAGGACGGATATTTCGTAAAATATATGGAGAAAGCGGGAATATCCTATTACAACTATACCGGTCCATGCCGCATGGATATCCATGAAAAATACAATCCATCGATTTCTTTTGCATTTATCGATAATCAACTTTATGCGCGGATTATGAAGATACCTGAGAGAGAAGGTAGTATTGAGGATATCAGAAAAAACATGGAGAAAAATGTGTCCAAGCAGATCGGAACGTCGCCATATGAAATTAAACAGGATGGTGACTGGTGGATTTATCAATGGCGCAATGAAAAAGACAAACTGAAATTCAAAGTCAAAATAAACAGTAAAACGAAAGTGGGAAAAGGCGCATTTTATTATGAACCGCTTCGTGCAAAACTGGCAAATTTAAATCAGGCTGATGATCCGGTGTCGCTTAGACATTGATATTGGGCAATTTTAAAACCGTTCATGAATGGATTTTTTATTGCCTTGCTGTTTGTCGGCAGATTTTTAATTTTGGCAAGAAGCAGGATCATTATTTTGGCGATAATCCCGTTTGTGAGGGATACCCCGGGCTGTGTGATGCCGTTTCGGTTGACAATACACAAAAAAAAGCATGAAAATTCGTGCCAGGGTTGGTGAATATTTTGTGGATGAAAGGGATGACGGGCAAGGAATCAACACGGCTTTCTGTTGGCAAAGTTTGCCATGTGTGTTATATTGAGAATGAACCCAAGCAATAAGGAGGCTTCACCATGGCGACTCTGAATGTATCGATGCCCGATGAGCTGCGGGCATTTATTGAAGCCCGCGTCAACACAGGAGAGTATCAAAGTGCCAGCGATTATTTGCGCGACCTCATAAGGCATGATCACGATGAAATGGACCGGCTCTTGATGGAAGGGATTGAAAGCGGCAAAGCGACTCCTCTTGATATGTCGGCGCTACAAAAGAAGGCATCGGCATTGCTTCACAAAGAGCAAGGCAGATAAATGCCCAAAATCTTGATAACGCCCGCGGCGGAAGACGATTTGATAAACATATGGGTTTATATTGCGCGGGATAACCCCGAAGCGGCTGATCGGACTTATCAGGCTGCTGAAAAAACCTTTGAAACCCTCGCAGCCATGCCGGAGATTGGAACTGTATATTGGACACAGCGGGCCAAGTTAAAAGGTTTGAGGTTCTTTCCCGTAAAACAATTTCATAACTATGTCATCTATTATCGAGAGATAACGGATGGTGTTGAAATTGTCCGTGTCTTACATGCTCACATGGAAAAGGTGGAAAAGACGGGCATCACCCCGGCAACCACAGTCAATAAATATTTGAGTCATCTGGAGCGCCTGTAATGCCCCTTAAAGACCCTCGAAATTGATGGAAACACTATCCCCCCGTGGCAGCCTTTCAGAACTCCTTGGAATAAAGCAAAAGACCCGTACTTGTTGCATCCTCTCAGGTCGATGATGTAGTCAATGGACAATAACCGAAAATATTTGCGTTTTATATCCGAACGATGTATTTAGCTCTATTTTTATTACAATTATATCTTAATAATGATTATATTTTATTACATAATATCATAATAACAAGTTAGGATATATGACGTGTTTCATAGAAATATAGCAACATTACTCATTGAGTGGAAAAATAAGAGCGGTAGAAAACCCCTTGTTATCAGAGGCGCTCGCCAGGTCGGCAAAACTTCCGCTGTTCATCAGTTCGGCAGCGCGGGGTTTGAGACATACATTTATATCAACCTGGAACTCGAAGACAATATCGCGCTGTTTGCCCGTATGCAGCCTGTTCGGGATCTGCTTCAGCTCATTCAACTGAAATTCAATAAAAAGATCACTCCCGGCTCTACGCTCATTTTCATTGATGAGGTGCAAAATTCGGACATCGCCATGAATCAACTTCGCTACTTCTATGAAGAGGTGCCCGATCTTCACGTGGTTGCGGCGGGCTCTCTGCTGGAAGTCAAGATGAAGTCAGAGGATTTTACTTTTCCTGTTGGACGGGTGGAATATTGCTATCTCCATCCGGCGACATTTGATGAGTTTCTGGCGGCGCAGGGTGAAACAGAAGCGCTGAAATATATTTTCTCGGTTAAGCCGGATACTGTTATCCCTGAAGAAATACACACAATGATGATGAAAAAGTTTCATTCGTTTCTCCTTGTTGGCGGGATGCCAGAGGCGGTAGCCCGGTATGCGGAGACCCGGTCATTTATCGATCTCGATCCAGTCTATGAATCGATCCTCACCGGCTTACGGGATGACGTCTCTAAATATGCAAGTGCCGCGAAGACAAAATATATCCAACACATTATCGAACATGCTACAAAATATGTCGGCCTTCAGATCAAATATGAAAAGTTCGGGGAATCAAACTTTCGCAGCAGAGAAATGAGCGAAGCCTTTGACGTGCTTGAAAAGGCAATGATTATCAGCCGGGTATTTGCGTCAGCATCAAAACAGATGCCCTTGATGAGCAATCTCAAAAAATTTCCCAAATTGCTTTATCTCGATATCGGGTTGGTCAACTACCAGATCGGTATACGGACTGAAATCGCCATGATGGATGACATTAATGCCGTTTATCATGGACAGGTGGGCGAGCAGATCGCGGGCCAGACGTTGCTGGCATTAAACACCCGCAAGAATGCGAATCTGCATTACTGGTACCGCGAACAAAAGGGCGCGACTTCAGAGGTGGATTATTTGATAGTCATCAATGACCGACTCGTGCCGGTGGAGGTCAAATCCGGTAAGACAGGGACGTTGCGATCACTGCATAATTTCATGGATGAAAGCAGAAGTGATTTTGCCCTCAGGATATATTCCGGAAACATGAGAACCGAACAAATTACAACTTTCAATAAAAAGAAGTTCACGCTTTTTTCCATACCTTTCTATCTGCTGTTCAGAATCCATAAACTTTTGTAAACGCTTCCACTCGCACATTCATGGTCCGTATCCTCCAGCCCATTGAAAGCGCTTTCCTGCCCTCTGTGTCAGGGTAGATGTCGCTTCCCAATAACGGGTTTTGTTTGAACTTGAGTGGGGCGATAGTGTAAGGAATAATTTATGAAACAATATCCTGACGAATTCAAAGCCAGTATCATCACAAAGTTGTTGGCGCCAAACAACGCTGTCCCCCACGTCACCCCCCTGATCCCGGTGCCCGTGGCACCCACCCATGAAAAATTATTTAAGCCCGGCCCGGAAGCTGTGGTCCAGGCGGTTCGGGAGGCAATGGGATGATTTTCAGTGGAGGCTTTTGGATTTAGCAGGGCCTCCTACTGAGCACAGGAGGATGAAAATCGGGTTTTGACAGAGTATATTGATCATTATTTGACGTAACATCAAAAAGCATTGACTTTTCGAGCGATACCATGGATAAAAAAGAAGCGACTGAATATCTCCGGTATTTTTCAAAGGTTGGGTGTATCCAGTATTCCGATCATTGCCTGAAGCGCATGGCGCATCGAAACATTCAAGTTGATGATCTATTGATGGTCCTGATGTGGGGTGATGTCCAGGACGTTGAATATGACCCGGAATATGATTCCTGGAAATGCCGGATTACAGGGAAAAGCCTGGATGATGATGACGTGACATTTGTGGCTGCGATAGATGTCAATGCAAATGCCGTGATGTGTATCACGGTTTTTTGATGGGGGTCGAAATGAAGTGTCGGAAATGCAAGAAGCAGATGTCAAAAACAGCGGATGATCACCGATACAGGGAATCCGGACTGGAAAACGTTGTGTTGAAGGGGATTGATATATTCCGTTGCGATTGCGGCGAGCGGATTGTCAGTGTTCCCAAAGTGCCGGAATTAAATGCACTGATCGGAGAAAACCTGATTCGGAAAGACTCCCCCCTGGCCGGAAACGAAATCCGGTTTCTCAGAAAGAACATGGGGTTTACCGGAAAGCGTCTGTCAGAGATCATGGGCGTTGACAATGCTACCATATCCCGATGGGAGCGTGACTTTCAACAGCCCGCAAAAGCTCATGATCACTTTATCCGGTTGCTATACATGACAGAGAAGCGGGTATCGGCAGACCAGGCGAAGCAGATTGTCGAGTCTGTATTCCCTGAAATAAAACCAGAAACCAAAGATATGCCGGACATGATTTTGAATCCGGCGGCGTGGACAGCCCGCCCTGCATGATTCCCAACATGGCCCCACGGCCTTCTGAAACAATTCGGTACTATGCCCACAATACTTCTCATACAAGGAATGTGACACCCTTGGGCGGGTCCGTCTTTATCGGGTTTCGCATTACCTTCCCGCGGGCAAACGTTTTCCTGGCATCCGTCTACAATGAAAAAACAGGCGCAGCTTCTGAAATACGTACTTGATTTTTGAAAAACGCCAGAAACTCACTTGGCGAAAGAACTTTAACATTTTGACACAGGTCAGACGGAAAATGAATCCGGTTTCCCGTGACAAGACATACCGCCTGCGCTGCAATGGCCACTTCCAGAAAAGCTTCATCATCCGGATCGGGCAGTGACTGGAACAAGGGAGAGGGAGCTGCCGTCAGTCCGCGATATTGAATATGACCCAGCAGGGCAATAACCTTGTCTTTTTCAAATTTGAACTTCGGTCTGCCAAGAACTTCTTCATATTCCGCCAGGATGCGTGCATCAAAGCAAAGCGACAGTTCTCCGGATGAAACCATGCGGACAATCTGCCCGCATGGCCCAAACGGCGATAAAAGTCCGGCAACCAGAACATGGGTATCGAGAACGATATTCATCGCAGGTGATCACGCTTTTTTCGGACGGATTGAATCTCGGCGTCAATTTCATCCATGGTGATCCTGTCTGTCCCCTGATCCACGGATCGACGCTGAAGGCTTGCCACCGCTTCAACTGCACGCGCCTGCCGGAACGCCTTCAAAGACTCTTCGAGATTCGTCTCGTTGATTGCCGCAAGAATGGCGACAGGTCTTCCATTGCTGGTGATGATCATTTCCCGTTCATTCGGGAGATCTTTCCAGACTTGGGCGGATTTGCCTCTTAAGTCGCGTACGCTTAAAAATTTCATGATGCTTATCCTCCATCTTTGGCTCAAATTATGTACACAAATGTCACCCAAGTCAATTCATTTCCAAGAAATTCATCACCTAATCCTGCCAGAAGATCGTTCATAACGCCATGCAGGTTGTCGGCGGCATCGGCTACACGAATGTCTTTCCCCTGAGCGCATCTACCGGGATGTCCGTCTGGCCAGCATCTGGACCGGAACCAGCGAGGTCATGTTCATGATTGTGACCCATGAGTGGTACCGGGAATGCCAGAAGGCCCGTGCCGCCAACCTGATGCGGGATTTTGAGGCAGACGCCGAGGATGCGTTTGCGGAAGAAGAAAAGATTTACGAGTAAATGGTATGTCTCCGGTGTTTGCTCAGAACACGGCATATTGCCTGCGGCGAACCTTCCGCTTCGCTTTGCATTCGGACGGCTTTGCTCGGTTCTGCCCTTGACACCGTTGGTATGTTTGTGTCAAAAATGAAACTCAATAATTTCAACAGACTTCGCTACGCTATGCAGGTGAACTTAGAATTATGAATGAAAAATAAAGACAGGAAAATGAATAAACATCATGATATTGGAAAAATACAATTTCATGGAGATTTTTTTGAGATAACCATTGATGGGGCTACAAAGAGATTTCAACTAAATACGATATCTCCTTTGCTGGAAAAAGCTTCTGAAATAGAAAGGAATACTTTCGAAGTTTCGCCGTCCGGGTATGGGATACATTGGCCACTATTGGATGAAGACATTTCCATTGATGGGCTGTTGGGAATTGTCAGCGCACCTTCAAGAAAAAGAAAAATTGCATAATCCATAAGGTTTATCTGACCGGGCGACATGAATAGAGTATAAAAAGCTGAGCTTTCGATCCCAGTCAGAATCAAACGTCTCCAAACGTCCCCGGTAAGCGATAAATAAAGGATTCTTGATAAATGATTTCATCAGGCTACAAGGAACTCCGAAAAGCATATTTGAATCATACTCGCATTGCCGATTCCGGCAAGGAAGAGTCTTACTATCTGTTGTTTTTCTACGGCCTGGAATGTGGTCTGAAATCCATTTATTTAAAGCGTAATAAAATACTTCGAACAAATCAAATCAGTGATGAAAATCTTCGAAGCACCCATGATCTATTCATGATGATCAAAGAGTTACGGTTGCCGGCTCAAATCGCCAGAACTTCAGCACCGTCTTTTCGACTTGCAAGAGATGGAACGGCCTTACAGATAAAAAATGCCCATGAAGCCTGGCGATATGGTGTTTTGATTCGAGCAGATGATCTACAAAACCTTCTTGGATGGATGCAGGACATCCGAAATTGGATAAAGGAGACGATATAAAATGCTTCCATCAGACATTCGTTTGTTCACATGGATCGATGTCGAGGCAGTTATCCAGACAAAATTCGAGGAAAGAAAATGTCCGGATATGATCGTCTGGGTTCGCTCTTATTGGGATGGTCTTTTTATTGGAATTCAACCGGACACGAAGGATAAAATATTTGATTGGCTGGCCGAAATTTTCGAACCGAGGTTCGATAAGGAAAAACAGGTCATTATTCTTGAAAGTCTGCCGGAAAAGAAGCGATTTCTAAATGTTTTAATCGAGGAAACAAACGAAAAACCACCACATCCAAGATTCAAACCAAGTCTCCAGCGTCCCCCTCTTTTATGTAACTCAGTAGAGACAGCATCACCGCCTGAGATGGCATCCCACCTGCCACCTGTCGTGGCGTTTCACTCGTTTAAAGGCGGTGTCGGACGTACACTTAGTGCACTATCCATGGCCAAGGCCATTACCGACCAGAGCGAAGACACCCGGGTGCTGTTTATCGATGCCGATCTGGAAGCGCCGGGCGTCACCTGGCTGGTTCAAAAACGCTTCCCCAATCCCGCGGTTTCTTTTGCCGATTTTCTGGCGCTGGTGCATGGTGATTCCAATCCTGATGGAAGCGACAGCATCGACATCGTGGTAGAACGTATCCGGGAAATGGGAATCGACCAGACTTATATACTTCCTGCCTTTAGAACGGCTAACCAGTTCGCTACACTTGAAATCAGGCCAGAGCACTTGATTCAAGGGGCTCAGAATCCATTTATTCTGACAGAAGCAGTCGCAATGTTAGGATCAAGACTTGGCGTGGATGTGGTGATTGTCGATCTGCGTGCCGGACTGTCTGAACTTTCAACCGGATTTTTATTGGACCCGCGTGTGTTCAGGGTGATCGTAACGACACTGAGCAGCCAATCCATCGAAGGGACCTGCCGGGAGATGGAACTGTTAGGGAAACTTGCTCCATCATTAAAAAAGAATGAGCCGGTACCGGCCATCATATTCTCGCAAGTACCGGAAGATTTACTGAAAAATGGCGTCGTAGCAAAATATGAAGAACGGGTGCTCGAAGCGTCCAAGGCATTCCTGGAATCTGAAAACGGGGATGATTATATTGAAATGCCCAGAATTATCACCCCGTTTGCAAGTCTTCTGCAGGTGCTGCCCAATGATTGGACTGAAGTGATGAAACGAATTTTGCAAGCAGGCCTGACCGATGAATTCAAACAACTTATCGATTGGCTTCCGTTGACTTCAAGTTCTTTGGGAAAAACCGAACTGGAGACAGAAACCGTAGCACAGCGGCGAAAATTGCTTGCAGCGTTTTCAAAGAAACTCATTTTTGCAGAAACCGGTACGTTGAATGAATTCTTATCCATACCGCCTTTGCGGAATCTTGCGTCGGATTATTTAACCAAAATTCCCGTTTCCGTGGTGGTTGGCGCAAAAGGCTCCGGAAAAACCTATACATTTCTTCAGGTTGTTTTCAGATCCGACTGGGCGAAATTCATTAAGGATGTGGGTGTCGGGGGAAGTCCGACCTCGGCGCTTATCTGTCCGGTAATGAAATCAAAAAATATTGCTTCCGATACAAATATGCGTGTGCTTGATGCCAGAACAAATGTGGCGCAGCAACTTAATTGCAGCCCTCCACCGGAACTGTCAGAAATTTCAGATTATATTAAGGACCGGCTGAATGAAGATCTTCATGAAGGGAAGTGGCGGGAAATATGGATCGACATACTTGCATGGAGTGCCGGATTTGAAAAGTTCAAAACAGGAGCCGGCCGGCGACTCTCCAGGTACCTGGCAGATCGGCAGATAAGACTGCTGCCCATTATCGACGGCCTGGAGGATTTGTTTCAGGACCTGTCATCCAATGACAGGCAAAAAACGGCCATACGCGCTTTAATTCAAGAAGTGCCCGAATGGCTCGAGCAACAACCAGACCGGAATGTCGGACTTCTGGTTTTTATTCGACAGGATATGGTCTTGACCGCAGTCAAACAGAATACTGCTCAACTGATGGCCAGATACGAACCCTATGCGTTGCGGTGGAATGTCGAAGAGGCACTTCGTCTGGCTGCCTGGATCTGTGCTCAATCTGATGCTATGCCGGATTTGAAACCTAACGATTTGCAGAAGATCAATAAAGACGATCTCACGAGTGTTCTGATCGGGTTATGGGGAAGAAAGCTCGGCAGTGAAAATTCAAGGGAAGCACGATCTGCAGAATGGGTGATTGCGGCCCTTTCCGACTTAAAAGGACAGATTCAGGCAAGGGACTTGGTTCGTTTCCTTTATGAAGCTGCAAGAGGTTCGGAACCTGATACGTACTGGAAAGATCGTATTTTGGTGCCAACTGCAATAAAAGGTGCGTTGCAGGTGTGCAGCACTGAAAAAATCAACGAAATCAGCATCGAAAATAATGAGCTGAAAGAAATCTTTAACAAGCTTCGTGATCTTTCCCAGGAGTATCGCCAGATACCCTTTGTGCGGGATCAGGCCGGTTTGACCATCGAGCAAGTCCAAACTCTTGAAAACAATGGTGTCGCATATCTGGAAAAAGAAGAGTACTACATTCCTGAAATTTATCGAGCAGGCCTGGGATTCAAGCTCAAGGCAGGCGCGCGCCCAAGGGTTCTTGCCTTATCCCGTAAGGTGCGCAAATGATTGTGAAGGGGGGATAGATGTATATCATTGCCTTAAGTGAACGGTATACCGAAACTTCAAGTTGATGATCTGTTAATGTCCACCCACGGTTTTCTGAAAAAATCGGTCCAAGACAGGTGAAGAATACACCGGTCAGCGAAGCAGCCATTGCCGGGTTTGCCGTAGATGTCTTCTGCACGGTCTCGCTGGAAGCCGACAGGTTATACCGATCCGTATAGATGCCGTGATAAATACCGAACAGGCAGCAACTAATTGATAATAAATGTATATCATGTATTCGATAAGATATTCCAGGGCATGTTATGCGGACAGAAATAAAGAAATTCGCATGTTATGCGGATCAATCTAATTATTGTTAAACTGATAAATGAAAAAAAACGATAAAAATAAGCCTCGTCAGAAATATATTTATGCAACCACTTCAGGTGTAGTTGATAACATTTCTCTTTCATTTGATCCAACGACAAATAGTATAAGGTTTGAAACTGAGGTTAAGGATGCCTATAGCGAAATAACCTATGATAGAGCCAAAGGTCCCAAAGTTATCTCGCGTACGCCACAAGATGGAATTGATTTGTTGTTTAGCCATAATAAATTAATCGAAAGTAACTATGAAATCATTTTTGCCGTTGATACAAACACAACGCAAATCCGGGGGATAGAGATCTCAGTCACCGGCATTATCCAGGCACAGAAAATTTTTGCAGTTGACGAAAATGGTGTTGTAACAGATCCTTGGCAATTCTTTACTCCTTTCTGTATCGAATTAATGGAAGTCCGAAAAAAGCCCGAAAATTTGGGTTGGGCGCTATTAATTGATTACATCATGGCAGAAGCAAGATATCAAAGATTTAAAAAGATAGGGGTAATTGTCGACTCTGATCTTGAGAATCTTAAATCATATAATTCAAGGGAAAAACCTATATTTGAAAACCTCTACCTACCAGAGAGGTTTCAATTGATTTATGCAAGCTCCGATACTGGGAAGGATTTGTTTGCCAATCAAATGTTAAAATACGCCGATAAGGCCTCTACTCAATGTTTAAAAGCGCTAATGGAAGGTGGTATTCCGATAAATTCAAAAAAAGTCAGAAATAATTATTACACAGGTATTAGACATTTATATTCAAATTACAGGTAGGCTGTTTAACCACTGCATCCACGGGACGGCGAAATGCATGCCGCCCGTGACGCAAGCATTAGGAGCTTTACGTGCCACTCTGTAAACTTTGCGGACAAAATAAAGTACTTCGGAACTCACACATCATTCCAGAATTTCTATATGCGAAATTATATAACCCAAAACATCAAATGATAGGCATCAATGGTACTGGTAATCGTGGATGGCAGCTTCTGCAAAAGGGGATTCGTGAACCACTATTCTGTGAATTCTGCGAACAGCACTTCAATGAGTACTACGAAAAACCATTTTTAAAGCAATGGATTGAGACCCCCCGGTTGCCCGACCCTTGGGACGCTACGGACATTCACTGGATCAATGTTGATGAACTCGTAAAAAGTCGCTTTTTGGCCATTTTCATGACCATAACCTCTTGAAATTAAATAATGTAAAAAGTTGAATTTTGACTTTTTACGAAACCATCAATGTTGACTATAATTCATTCAAGCTTTTCCATCTCAGCGTGATTTTCCGAGCCGGGGTAAGTTCTCTATCAACTTTTAGTGCGGTAACTTTGGGGCCACATGAGGATAAACTACGTCAACTCCTTATTAAACGTAACCCTGGCGAAAGCTGGCAGTACCCCATCTTCGCCTTCGCAGTTATTCATCACAAAACAAATAGGTTAATTCAGATGGTCTCGCAGGTTCAACAGTCTAAGTTTGGTGGACGTCGTTGCTATGGTATGATGTATGGCGGGGCTGAGTGGTGGGTGGGTGTCGCTTCTGATAGAAATCTTGAGTTCGAGCAAATTGCACTTCAACCTGATGGGCGTATGCCCTTTACTGCAGTACCATGGAACGAAGTTGGCGTTGTGCAGCAGGCTAGTGATGCCCTTAAAAATCGAACTCCTAACAATAATATCTTCCAGCGGAGCGCAAAAAACCGCGCCCGCTGAAGATTACGTTCTATTTATCAAAAGAATATGATCATTCGATTTACAGATAAATTATCAAAGAAACTGAAACTGGGGAATATTTCAAGGGTCGAAAAATATCCCGGTCCATTTTTGGAATGGTATGCTCATTTGTTCTCTATTCAACGCACCCAATATATTTTAGTCACAGAGGCTACCTCGTTATATACTGTGATAATGTATGGTCGAGGAGTCGTTGATGACAATATATTTTTTCAACAATTTTTTAGTTTTTTACGGCAAAAGATGGAAGAAATTGAAGGCCGAATGATATTTGAAAGAATCATCGCTCCAAATTCTGCTCGAATTACACTTTCTAAGACCATAAATAAATCGGTGCTTGGCTCCATCAACGACATGGTTAATATGTCGAAAATTATTGTGGAAAGAGATGATATGAGTCCTTTTGATTTATCCGATTATTTGAACAACACCCCGTTTAAATACATTAACTATCAGTCGCCATTAGTTGCGTTTAAAAGTATGAAATTAAAAAAAGGAACCGATGTCTGACGAAACACGCACCATTTCCATACCCCTCCGCCGCATGACCCAGGCGGAGCTGGATTCTTTTCTTGAAACCGCCGCAGACATCCTGCGCGGCAATGTCGATCATTCCGAGTTTCGCGGATATGTCTTTGCGCTGCTCTTCTTCAAACGCATCAGTGACATCTTTGAGGAATCCGTTCGCCAATTGGAGAACGATCTGGGTGAGGAGCTGGCACACGACCCGGCGATGCAGAAGAAATCCATGCCTTTTGTGGTTCCTGCGGATTCCACTTGGGACATGGTGACGACCGGAACAAAGGAAAACCCGGTGACCTCGCTCAAGCTCGGCCAGTCGCTCAATGACGCCATGCTTTCTATCGAGCGGGCCAATGCGCCGAAATTTGACGGAATCCTCACCAGCAAAATTGATTTTAACAAGACCGATGAACTGCCGCGCGACAAGCTGGTGCGGCTGAAAAATCATTTCTCCAGCCGCAAATTCGATCGCGCCCACGTTCCCGACGATCTCTTTGGCGACGCCTACGAATACCTCATCCGCACCTTTGCCAGCAAAGCGGGCAAAAGCTCTGGTGAGTTCTACACACCGAAGGAGGTCTCCTACCTCTTGTCGGAAATCATCGAGCCGCAGGAGCAGCATGAGGTCTGCGACTGGTCCAGTGGCTCCGCCTCCCTCCTGCTCCAATGCCGGGAATACTTGCGCCGACACAAGAAGGACCCAAACCGGCTTTTTCTCTATGCGCAGGAGAGCAACCTGGCCACCTACAACATCTCGCGCATCAACCTCATTCTCCACGGGGTGAACTCATGGCGCCCGGCACATGGAGACAGCCTGCGCGATCCCAAGCACAAAACCAGCGACGGCAAGCTCAAGCAGTTCGACCGCGTTGTCATGAATCCCCCGTTCTCGCTCAAAGACTGGGGCGCAGAAAGCTTCACGGATGGTGATCCCCTTGACCGCTTCTGCTACGGTTCGCCGCCAAGGGACAATGGAGACTACGCCTGGATGCAGCACATTACAAAATCGCTCAATCCGGATGGCAAGGCCATTGTCGTCATGTCCCAGGGCATTCTTTTTCGAGGCCAGCCCCAGCTTACCGAGGCTGGAGACGGACGGAACAAAAAAGCTGATGACGAATACCTCATCCGCTCCGGCTTCCTGCGCGATGACCTGATCGAGGCTGTCGTTGTCCTGCCCTCCGGCATCTTCTATGGCAATAATGTCCCTGCTTGCCTTGCCATCCTGAACAAGCGCAAGCCCGTTGACCGAAAGGATCGCGTGCTCATGATCTGGGCCAGCCGCCACTACCAGCATGCCAGCCCGCAAAGCCTCCTGCGCCGTGCCGATTGTCTCCGCATTCTGCTGCCGTGGCGTGCGTTTGGCGATCTCACAAAGGCACTGGAAATCCTCCCGGCTGAGGGCAAAGCCATCCTCGATGAGATAGCCCATGACAGGGATCATGCGCTGCAAGAGATCAGTGAGGCCTACGACACTTTAATCTCAGCACTGCCCGTGTTGAAGGATGAAGCGAATAGTCTTTCGACGGATGGCTTCAAATCGTGGCAGGTCAATCCCGACACCGCCCATCCCATCTGGGGCAAACTGGCTGATGTAAAACTCGACAAAACCGTGCTTAAGGATTTGACCAAGCAAACCAAGGATGAGGCCAAGGCCCGGCTGAAGATTGTAAAAGCTCAGGTCAAGGCGCTGGAGAAGCTGGAAAAAGAGCGGGACGAACGCGTTGCCGAGATTAGCCGTCGCGCTGACCGCGAGACCGCCGAGGTACAGGAATCTATCGATGATCTGCAAAGGATCTGCACCGATCCGGATGAAGCCCGCCGCTACTTTGTTGTCGCCGAGAAAGCCGAGATCGAGGAGAACGAATACAACCTCAACCTCCCGCGATATGTGGATACGTTTGAGCCGGAAGAGGAGATTGATCTGGACACCGCACTGAAAGCCTTTGAGGTAACGAAGAAAGATTGTGATGCCGCCAGGATGCATTTGGCGAAATTACTCGGAAGAGAGATTTAGCGCAAATGCATACGATCTATGATATCCCCCTCCCTATCGGCTGGAACGAAGAACCTCTTGGAACACTTGTCACTACGAAGCGTGGTTGCTCATGGAGTAAAGAAGAGGAGCGCGAGCAACCAAGTGAAGATACGATCCCCGTACTTCGCATTCCGAACATTCAAAAAAAACTGAATCTTAGCATTCTGTTGCATCTCCAAGGGGTGACAGCAGAACAACAAAAGTCATCGGCTGTCACCAAAGGTTGGACACTGATGGTTGGCTCTAACGGGAATCCCAAAAGGATTGGTGATTCGGTGCTCATGGATGAAGATCGCGAGATGGTCTTTGCTTCCTTCCTCTTAGCTCTCCGGCCTGCGTCGGACAGGAACGAGATCATCGACGAATTCCTTGCATGTTGGCTTCAAGCCCACAGAATCCATGAGTTTATCAGTGAGACATCGCAGATGACTACAGGGCTGGCGAACATCTCTTGGAGTGCGTGCCGCAAATTGCCAGTTCGTTTTCCCACTGATCGTATTGAACAAACCCGCATTGCCGAGACATTGAAGGCAGCGGATGACAACATCAACGCCATTGAAGAGCAAATCCACAGGGCCGAGCGAGTGAAGAAGGCGTTGTTGCAAAGCCTCTTTGTTTATGGATTGCCGGGCAGTAATGCGGAAAAATCCGAATCTAAGGTTGGCCTTGTACCCTCTCACTGGGTTGTTCAACGAATCGGGGAGACGTTTCGCGAACCACCCTTCAATGGCGTGTCTCCCGAATCACGGCCAAATCCACCCGGTACACCGATCCTGAATGTCGGCTGCATCAAAGACGGCCTCTGCACAATAGCAGAGTTGAGTTACGTCGATGTTGATGATGCTACAATCCTGGTCAATGCCGCAAAGGAAGGTGATTTTTTCGTTCTTCGAGGAAACGGTAATCGAGACTTTGTGGGAACCGGCGGCTGGCTTCGAGAAAGCCCGCCAGAGAATTGCATTTTTTCCGATAAGTTGATCCGCCTACGCTTTGACAAAGAGCGTGTCGCAAAAGGCTTTTTCCCTTACCTCTGGCAATCGCGAGCTTTTCAGATTCGTCTCCAATCGAAAGCACAGTCAAGCAGCGGATTGTGGATGATGAACAAGCGGGACATCTCCCGCGAGTGGGTCGCTCTGCCTCCAAAGCACGAACAAGAGGAAATGATCACGATCCTCGATGCAGCGTCTTCTCAGCTCGCTGCCTTGCAGCTCCAACTCATTGCCGCTCGGCGCGTGAAACAGTCGCTTCTCCAAAATCTTCTCACTGGCAAAATTCGCATGAAGGCCTGACACCATGTATCCCACCAAACACTGGAACGAAGAAAACACTGTCGAACATCCGATCATTGAATGGCTGGTGACACCTGAGCTGGGCTGGCGGTTTGAAAATCAGGTCGCCGTCAAGGAGCAATACCGCACCGACGAAATGGAAGTATTGCTTCTTCCCATCCTGCGGCAAAAGCTCAAGGAGCTGAACCCCGGCGTGATCACCGATGATGCTCGCGCCGAGGCCATCGTCAACAGGCTGCGTGGCATCCGCGATAATGCCGAATGGATTTCGTGGATGCGTAACGAGCAGACCTATAAATTCAGCGCCGATGAAAACACCCAACCGATCCGGTTGATGGCGTACGACAATATAGGGGACAACGATTTTCTGGCTACGAACCAGTTCTGGGTGGACGGCGGTGATCACCGCATCCGCACGGATGTGCTACTCTTTGTCAACGGTATCCCGCTGGTGAATATCGAAGCCAAGACCACCTCCCGCGACTGGCACAATGACTGGACCGAGGGTGCCCGGCAGTGTGGGCGCTACCTGCGCGAAGCATCCCAGCTCTATCATTCCAATGTTTTTTGCGTGGCCGTGAATGAGATCACCCTTCGCTATGGCGTACCGGGCGTGAAGTTTCATTATTGGCAGACATGGCGCAGCTCCAATCCGCACAACCATATCGAAACGGAGAATGAGCTGAAGAGCGGCATCCATGGTCTTTGCGACCGGGGGAACCTGCTCGACATCCTGCGCAACTTCGTCGTCTTGGATAGCGAACAGGGGCAACGTATCAAAAAGATAGCCCGCTGGCAGCAGTTCGGCGCGGCTAATGAGCTGGTGAAGCGCGCAATGGAAATCGACAAACCGCGCGGCTGGCGTCGCGGCCTTGTCTGGCATACGCAGGGATCAGGTAAAAGCCTGACCATGCTTTTTGCTGCCCGGAAGATGTGGTTTACTCCTGAGCTCCAGATGCCGACGATCTTGATTATCGTGGATCGCGACCAACTGGAAGACCAGATCAGCGGCCAATTCTTCAGCACCAACACGGAAAACTGCTATGTGACCACCAGCCGTGAGGATTTGCTGGCAAAGCTCCGCGATGGCTACCGGGGCATCATCGTTACCATCATGCAGAAGTTCCAGCCGGGCGATTTTCAGGTGAACCGGCGCAACGTGATCGTGCTGGTGGATGAAGCGCACCGCACCCAGGAAGGCGATCTCGGCACGGCCATGCGCTACGTGCTTAAAGAAGCGTCGCTATTCGGCTTCACCGGAACACCCATTGAACTGGACGACCGCAATACCCCGCGCGCCTTTGGCCGCGAACTCTCTACCGACGATACGGGAGTGACACGCTTTGAGCGCTATTTGGAGCCGCGCTATTCCATTGCCGACTCCATCCGCGATGGGGCCACGCTCCGCCTGCTGTGGGAACCCAGCCCGCGCGACTGGAAATTGTGGGGCAAGGAGCTGGATGAAAAGTTCGACAAAACCTTTGCCCACCTTCCGGAAGGCGAACGCGAGCAGCTCAAGAAAGAAAACGCCGTCATTGAAGTGATGGTTAAGCTCCCGCAACGCATTGCTGACATTGCCACGGAGGTGGCGGAACACTTCAAGCAGCATGTCCGCCCCAATCGTTTCAAGGCGATGCTGGTCTGCTACAACAAGGAGACGGTGGCGCTTTATAAAACTGCCTTGGATCGACTCCTGGGGCCTGAAGCCAGCGTGGCAATTTTCTCTGATGTGAATAAAAAGGACGAAAAGATTTCGCAGATGCTTAAAGACCTGGACATGGGAAAGGAGATGCGGGCCAAGGCCGTTCGAGAGTTTCGCAAGCTGCCTTCCGACAAGCCGGAGGATCAGGACAAGGAAGAGCAGCGCTGGCGCAGGGCCGAGATCATCATCGTGTGCGACATGCTGCTGACCGGTTTCGATGCGCCCATCGTGCAGACGATGTATCTGGATAAAGGGCTGAAAAATCACGCGCTGCTCCAGGCCATTGCACGGGTGAACCGGCCTTACAACGAACTGAAGAAAGAAGGCGTGATCCGTGACTTCTGGGGTGTCTTCAGCCACCTCAACGAAGCGCTGCGATACGACAAGTCTGAACTGGGTGAAGTGGCTTTTCCGCTTCAGCTCGTGCGGGAAGAGTTCAAACTGCACCTGGAAACCGTGCTGGATCTGCTCAAAGGCCATGCGAAAGGTTCTCATGCTTCGCTTATGCGCATTCTCGCATTCTTCAACTATAATGAGCCGGCGCGGGACAAATTTGAGAACGGCTATGGAAAAATTCGTCAGCTTTACGAATTGCTGGAACCCGACGACTTCCTGATGCCGCACCGAGCGGATTACGTGTGGCTGAGCAAGCTATACATGGTTTACCGGAAGAAGTTCTATCCACTGGAAAAATTTGAAACAGCCCCGGCTGACGGCGCCAAGACCCGGGAACTGATCCGCGAACATGTGGATGTGGACCGGATCAAGGAAGAGTTCGCTACCTACGTACTCGATGAAAATTACCTGACGAAACTCAAAGACATCGATCCGGACTCCAAGGCGCTCGACATCGAGGCCATGCTGGCGGCGGAGTTGAAGATCCGTATCGATGAAGACCCTCAGGCCGAGCCGCTGAGTGAGAAACTCAAGCGCATCATCAATCAAAAGCGAAATGGAACATTACAGGGCATCGCGCTCATTTCGTCACTGGAGGGACTGGCGGCGGAAGTTGTGGACCTTGTCAACGAAAGTAAAAAACCCGTCGATCAGTCCATCGCCCATGCAGCAAGGGAAACAAACGGCGCCATCAGTGAAGCGCAGGCTGCCGCCATCGCTGCGGCCATTGTCGAAGAAGGTCGTAAAATCTGCTTTCCGAACTGGTACCTTAAGAGCGATGTGAAGGCCGAACTCTTTCTTGCCATTACCCGGGTGCTCGTGCAGCAGTTCAAGGATGCCAACCTTCACATGCTGGCGACAGGCTTTGCAGAACGTGCCATGAGGCTGCTTGAGAAAACGCGTTTTGTTGGAAAAATCGATGAAAGCCGTGATTCCTGAATACCGCATCCGAGAAAGTCGGAAATCGAAGAACGTGCGCCTGAAGGTCACGCGGGAGGAGGGGCTTTGCGTTGTCATACCGCATGGATTCGATGAGGACAAGATTCCGGCGATCCTGAAGCGGAAAAAAGTTTGGATTGCGGAGGCCATGAAGCGCATTGGCGAGACCAGGCGTTTTCTTGAGCCAAAGTCCGCTACCCATCTTCCCGTCTGCGTTCGTCTGGTCGCACTGAGCGAGACGTGGAACGTCGTTTATCGTGAGGATAAAACGAAGTCGGGGCTCTGGCTCAGGGCGAACAAGGGGGAGCTGGTTATCACCGGAACGGCATTTAACAGGGAAGATGTCATTCGCAAGCTAAAGGATTGGTTGCGACTCCGGGTTCGCGAAAATCTATTTCCCATGGCCGAGAAACTTGCCGCCAGTCACAACTTCAAACTCGGCGGGTTGCTCGTAAAGAGTCAACGCACCCGCTGGGCCAGTTGCTCGGCCAAACGCAACCTCTCACTGAACACGAAACTGCTTTTCATTTCCCCAGAACTTGTGCGCTATGTGTTGATTCATGAACTCTGCCATACCGAACACATGAATCATTCGTTCCAGTTCTGGCGTTTGGTCCAGCCTCACGAGCCCCAATTCCGGATACTTGATCAGCAGCTTCGAGAAGCCTGGAAACGTGTTCCGCAGTGGATGTTTTGATTTCAATCTTTGGAGATGACTATCGGAGACAACAACAAAGATGTTCCCACTATCAGTGATTTCTTATTCAAAGTTCAAAACCGTCCGGTTGACGAAACAGTATGGTACTGGCTTTTCTGTGTCCAATTTGAAAAATTTCCGCCGGTTTTTTCTGATGTATCCTGATCGGCTGGATGCAATTCGCTACCCGGCAGGTAGCGAATTATCCATGATTGAAAAACGCTACCTGACGGGTAGCGAATCCCTGCAAGGCTTTTCCCCGCTACTCTCCTGGGAATTCCGGGGACACCTTACTAATTCCTGTCTGACTTCGATTTTGTTCAGGGATTAAGTAAGATGCCCTATATATCCCAGATTTCCCAAACATCATTTCAGTCGGTATTCCCCTGATGGCAAATTGCCCCTTCTGAAACCACTATCCGTAATCCTTATTTCATACGCAGCGAACCACTTCAGCGATAGCCTTCATGCGTTCAATGATCAACTGAAGTCGGTCTTGGCTGGCAGCGTCGGGAGGGAGATACCCCGGCAATGCGTCTAAAAAATTTATATCCTGCAACAGTTTCAGGAAGTAATCTCCGATATAACCGCGCAGATCCGGTTCAGCTTTTCCGACCTCTGTAACTATTTCGGCCCTTCCATCCAGAACAGCCACTAAATCTTCAATATCATAGCTTAAATGAAAATCCCCCTTGCCACGGTAATTGAAAGCCTCAATCTTGGTAGCAAGAAAATAGGGCGCTGGTAGCAACCGTATTCGTTTGCCCGATGGCAATGTGGTCCAGTTTGCCGCGCGAAATGCTTTTGCAAACCAACGGTTTCCAAATCCCAGCTGCGGAATCCGTCACCAGCAGTTCCGTGGCGCAGCCTCCGAGGAATACAACCTCATCGGCCAATGGGCCAAGGAGTTTTACGGCTGTTCAAGAATTTCAAGGTTCGGATTGTAGCTTGCCGGCATATTCGTTTAACCTTGTTCGCATTTCCTTGGAAGCCATATCTCTTTCCCTGGCGCGTCCGCCACGAATCGCATCGACAAGCACGAGCAGTTCGTAAAGGCGACCATCTTCACTTGCTGCTTTGGGTACTGATTTGTACAGCGGTGAAAATGCCTGGCCACGGACATTTCCATCCGGATCCGGCCAGACTGGCGGCGGTTCGTCAATTTTGGTGAAATGCATTACAAGCGGCGCTGCCGCATAGCCAGTCGGCATTCCCCGGGTCAGTTCACCAAGGTCCGGCACGAAAATGTACTTGAGCCCATGAATCAAAAACTCCTCGAAGTTTCGAACATTGGGTCTGGCGTGATTCCTGTGCATGACAGCCAGGTGTGCTTTCAAAGCACGTTTGATACCGGCATGTACTTCCGCGGGGCTCATGCCCAAGGACACAGCGATCCGGTTGTACGACCAGGATTCATCGTCAATTGTCATCAGTTTTAGCAGGACGAGAACATCCTGAGCCTTGAGAACCATATTATCCCCTCGCATTCGTTATTCGCGAATCACGAATGCGAGGATAGCCAAATGGCTTTTTCGAGTCAAGAAAAAAGTGTGCTGATGGGGAAGGGGAGCAACCCAAAAGGATATGGCGATGATCTTTTCTGGTAAAAATTGACATGCAAGACGCTTTCTGAGATGCATCAGGAAGGGCGGACGATGGGAAGATGGGGACTTAGATTAATATATAAGCTTATGAGATAATAAACAAACATGAACATCCTGCGGGCAAGCCGCAGATGTTCATGTTGAAAGAGAATTATTTTTAAAATGACCACCATTGACTTGAGTTCCGGCTAAGAAAGCACACGATTCCGCGCAAAAGCCGCGTCACGCGGTAATGGACCTGTCTGGTCATGATATCGACAGATGTTCGCAATTTCATGATTTGGGATGGTTTCTTGGCATCATGCATCTGAAAAAACAGCGATTGAATGTCCTTGACAGCATTTGAGATAGATGTT